>ENA-OQAS01000011-OQAS01000011.1-human-gut-metagenome-genome-assembly--contig:-NODE-11-length-94282-cov-11.221443_pt1 | contig 94282 bp, 85 predicted proteins | sample MGYA00242733_ERZ504523 | MGnify/ENA primary metagenome ERZ504523 (study PRJEB26092, sample SAMD00036239) | human gut metagenome | host: Homo sapiens | study: EMG produced TPA metagenomics assembly of...
GATTAATACGGGCTTTTCAGGGTTTTAAAGAATTTTTAATTTTTTAAAGTGTTGACATTGGTGCAGCCGTAGTATAATCAATACTGTTCTCAAGAGAGAAACAAAAGTTAATAAGTTGGTGTTGATGACGCTGAGGGTCCACCTGTTCCCATACCGAACACAGAAGTTAAGCTCAGTGGTGCCGAAGATACTTGGCTGGTGACGGCCCGGAAAAATAGGGAGATGCCAACATATAAAGTGTCCACCCAGTAGGGTGGGCGTTTTTTTATACTTTTTTTGCTTTGCAACCCGTAGGGGCGTTCATTGCGAAAACAATTACAATGCATATACACTAATTGGAGTATCTATATGTTTAATATAACCGAACTTTTAAAAAACGAAATATCCGTATGGGAACGACTGAAAAATTGTGGAAAGCCTGTTGTGCTTTACGGAATGGGTGACGGTGCGGATAAGGTTCTTGCCGCATTTGACCGATACGGAATCAAAGCGTCTGCCGTTATTGCAAGTGATGATTTTGTGCGTGGGCAGAAATTCCACGATTTCACGGTGAAGAAGCTTTCCGATGTTGAAACCGAATTCGGCGACATTATAATCGCCCTCTGCTTTGCAAGCCAGCTCCCCGATGTTATGGAACACATAACGAAAATTTCCGAAAAGCACGAAACGCTTGTCCCCTCCGTTCCTGTTTTTGGAAACAAACTTTTTGACAATAATTTTATTACCGAAAATAAAGAGCAAATTGAAAGTGCATACAGTCTGTTTGCCGATGACCTTTCAAAAAAGGTTTACGAAAACATTCTGAAATTCTACTACACAGGCAGAATTGACCTCCTCCCCCCTGTCACAACCGACAAGGATGAGGCTTTCGGCAATATTCTGAATCTCGGTGAAAACGAAAGCTATGTTGACCTCGGCGCATACAACGGCGATACGATTGACGAATTTCTGCACTACACAAACGGCAATTACAAGCGTATAATCGCATTTGAACCTAACGCAAAGAATTTTGAAAAGCTGAAACTTCATTGCAAGGGCATGGCGAATGTGTCGCTTTGGCAACTCGGCTCATACAGTAAAAACACGGAGCTTATATTCAACAACAAGGCCGTCGCAACAGCGCAATTGCCGACAAGGGCGTTGCAACAAAGGTTGCGACAGTCGATACAATTCTCTGCGGAATGGCGGCAGGCTACATTAAAGCCGATGTTGAAGGGGCGGATATGGAAACTCTCATCGGTATGCAGAAAACAATGGAAAACTGCAAACCAAAGCTGAATTTTTCGGCATACCACAGATTTGAGGATATTTTCCGCCTTGCACTATACATTCACAGCGTGAATCCCGACTACAAAATCTTTCTCCGCCACCACCCATATATTCCGGCATGGGATACGAATTTATATTGTATATAATTTGCCGACGGCAAGTCGCCGTACTGATTTTCTACAAAAACAAAAGCCCGAATTCGAGAAATATCGGATTCGGGCTTGCTTATTATCAGAATTTATCAGAATGATTTAAAAAGCTCAATTGCTTTTGCGGGATCTGCGGCTCTGAAAACGGCTGTTCCCGCAACGCACACATCAACGCCTGCCTCTGACGCCTGCTCAATGGTATCTCTGCCGATTCCGCCGTCAGCCTCAATAAGGATATTGTTCAGACCTCTGCGTTGGCATTCCCTCTTGATTTCCTTAACCTTCGGCATCATCTCGGGCATAAAGCTCTGTCCGCCAAAACCCGGTTCAACCGTCATAACAAGTACAAGGTCAAGCTTTTCAAGATACGGAAATACTGTCCAGGCAGGAGTGTTTGGCTTTAGAACAAGTCCGGGTTTGATTCCTCTTGACTTGATTTTCGCAATTGTATCATCAATGTCAGAGTCGCATTCAACATGGAAGGTGATGATATCCGCACCTGCATCGGCAAAATCGTCAATATATTTAAGCGGATCGCTTATCATAAGGTGAACATCAAACGGGCGGTTTGAGAACTTCCTTACCGCCTTGATTACGGGAGCGCCAAAGGTTATGTTCGGAACAAAGTGACGTCCATAACATCAAGATGCATCCAATCGGCACCCGCCAGATCCATTCTTTCAATTTCTTCACCCATTTTTGAAAAGTCACAAGACAAAAGTGACGGAGCTATTTTCATATTTTACATCCTTTCCTACGGTTTTTGGACAGCCGGAGCAAAAACAGCGGCGGCGCCCCAGAACAACGCATAAATCAGCACTTCAAGCGAACCCATAACCTGTACACCGGCATAAAGCGAAAGTGTTGACGCAACGAGCAATCCGAAAATTACGGCAATCAGCTGAATTATGATTGAAAGCGAAATATTGTGCTTGATTTTTACGCAACCCGTAACTGCACGGGCAAGCGATGCGGCTTTGCCGTTTGTAATGAGATATGAACGGGAGGTTTCCTCAACCGTATCCTCAGCCTCCCTGAGAACATTTCCGAGTCCTGTCGGAAGCACCTTGATACTGCGGTAGAACAAATCGTAGAGTTTTGCAACAAGGTCATTTGTAACATTATAATCGGTTGTTCTGATGAGGAAGCTTATGCCGTTGGTTTCGGCTCTCTGCATTTCAGCCTTGAGCTGAGCGTCGGGAGTGTATCTTGTAACAAACATTGCAACAAGTCTGCCTGCTCTTGACAGATATGTGACCTGTCGGCCCTGAGAAGTATATTTCTCCTCATATTCCATATTCGGAACTTCCACGCTGTACTTTTCCATAAGCGTGCGTGAACCCACAAGGATTCTTTCGCTCTTAATCCATCCCACAAGTCCGATTTCATCCTCATAAAGAACGCTTTCAACCTCGGGAAGTGTTTCCTCGGTTTCTGCAACTACCGAATCAAAAGCATTTGCAATCGGATTCTGAGCCTCTTTAAGAATTGCAATTCCGCAGAGAAGAGATTCATCAATGCCGTAATCCTCAAAGGTTTTGATGCCCTCAAGCGAGATTGACTCGGCAGGGAACAATTCATTTGCATCTATCATTATAGCCGTACTGTCGCAGAACTGCTTTACCGACGGATAACCCGAAAGCATTGAGCCGTAGGAGAGCAGAGTTTTGCAGAGCTTTCTCACGGGGGCATTAACAGAAAGAAGTGTTGCCACAGGCACAGACACCGCAGTGATAAGTGCAAATGCATTCAAAGCGTCTGCAAATGACAGCTTAACAACACCGTACATTACCGCAATGATTATTGATGCAATCGTTGTTATCGGGGCAAGCTTTGACGCCAAATCCTCGCTCGGATCGGGTGCATAAGATATTTTGAGAAAGTTTGACGGGAATTCGGTCTTATGCTGATAGGCAATTATCGGACGGTCGGCGGCAGTACCGCTCATCATCTGCATTGCAACAGACTCGTTGTTGTAAATCTTTGACGCATATTTCTGTCCCTTTGACGAAACAAACTTAAAATTGTCCTTTACACGAAGAACCATATAAAGCTTTCCCACATTATTTGCAAAGAACGCAAGCATAGGAATTACCGTGTAGTAGTTCACATGAAATCCGTTCAAATCGCCAAGGCAGAAGAATGAAACAATTATCTGAACCATTCCTGCCGCACCTGCAACGGCAACGGCTGTATCGGAATTACCTTTGATGTGCACAAGCGGTGAAAGTCCGCTGAGCATTGCCACACGGTTCAGCACAAGCGACGCCGCCATAAGAATAAACAGCAAAATTGCGTATGCTGCCGGTGCAAAAGGAACTGCCGAACATATTGCATTCGGAAAAATCCTTGTAACGATTGTGAGAACAACCACAACTGCGGCAATTATTCCCGACAACAGACTTCTCATAAAGAGCTTTCTTATATTATGATTCAGCTCATAGAGAATACTTTTTTCGTCCTCCTCGCCTGTATAATCCTCAACAGGCTTTGAATTTTCCTCTTTTACGGTATCGTTATCGTCGGATTCATCCTTTGAAAAGATTCCGACAAGGGCAGAAATAACCTTTTCGCTTATAGGGCGGTTATCCTTATGCTTTTCCTCGGTCGGGGCGATCTCCTCATCAACGATTGTCGGCTCGGGACGAAGCACATGAGCGATTACCGAAGGATTCTTTGAACGCACATACTCCTCATACTCATTCGCTACAGCCTCGGAAAATCTGCCTGCCTTGACATTGAGAATATTTCTCGGTTCATCGGGACGATACACGGGAACTTTTGCAACCACCTTGCGAGGCGGTTTTTCTGTATTCGGAAACTGATGAACGGGAGTCTGCGAAGCCTCTTTCTTTTCTTTGGTTTCGGTCTTTTCCTTTGGCTTATCCTCAGGAATGTCGATATCTATGGTATGGTAGCTTTTAATTTCAGCCTCGTCACGAAACTGGTCAACCTCTCCGAGCACTTCGCCCGAAAATTCTGTATTTTCATCATACTCAGGTGTGAGGGTAACTATCTTATTTTCTTCCTCGGCGGCTTTTTTCTTTGCCTCCTCATACTCACGCTTGGCCTTTTCGGCTTTTTCCGCAGCCTTTTTTTCAGCCTCTGCTTTAAGCTGTTCGGGAGTTACAAGGTCATCATCATTTCCGTCCATTATAAGCTCTGCCTGCATTGTGGCGGCAGTCTTATCCCCGACTATTGAGTTTGAAGTATCAGGTTCGGATTCATCAAGCGGATTTGTATTTTTTAACCTCGGCTTTTTATCGGCATTGCTGAAAATCTCTTCAATCTTCGGCTTTGCACGGTATTTCTGTGCCGTCTGCTCCATTCGTTCCTGATCGGCAAGATAGTGGGTTTCTTCGAGTATGCTCTCGATTTCAAGCTCTTTAAGCCTGTCCTTGTCCATATCAGCCAAAGCATTCACTCCTTTTTATTTACTCTCGGGCAGATAGTTAGATTTATCGGAAACTATGCCACCCGAGCGGTACTCTCTGTTTTTACAGTCTTTGACATTTAAACACACAACTTTGATAACATCAAATGATTTTATTTAAACATAAAATTTCATCAATGCGGGCGGATGATATCCTCCCGTCTGAAATATAGTCGCAATGCGTTGTGCATAAATGCACTGCCTTTTGCTCGTTATTTCAGACAGCGCTTTGCTCCCTTTTTCCGCCACCGACGGCGGTCGCAAGGCTACCCCTACATACATGTACTTTCATAAATTTTACATTTTACATTTTCAACTTTCAATTTACAAAATCAGCGGTTTTTCATCGCTTTGTACATCAAAATTCCTGCGGCAACCGACGCATTAAGGGAATTTATCTGACCTTTCATGGGCAATGACGCTATTACATCGCACTTTTCACGGACAAGTCTGGAAATACCCTTACCTTCGTTGCCGATAACAATTGCACACGCACCCGAAAAATCACACTTGTCATAATCCGTGCCGTCCATATCTGCACCGTAAACCCACACGCCTTTTTCTTTGAGTTCATCAAGTGTAACCGCAATATTGGTCACCCTTGCAACACGCATATATTCAATTGCGCCTGCAGACGCTTTGGCAACCGTGTAGCTTAAACCGGCACTTCTGCGTTTCGGAATAATAATTCCGTGAACTCCGGCACATTCTGCGGTTCTGATTATTGCACCGAGATTATGCGGATCTTCAACCTCATCAAGCACAACAACAAACGGAGCTTCGCCCCTGCTTTCGGCATATTTGAGGATATCGTCAACCGTTGAATAATCCTTTGCCGCTGCAAATGCGACAATACTGATGAGTTGCGCCGCCGCTCACATAATCAAGCTTTGTGCGGTCAACTTCCTTAACGGGAATTTTCTTATCACGGGCTTTTGCGAGGATTCCCACAATCGCACCGCTCTTTTCACCCTTTGCAACAAGAATTTTGTCAATCGGGCGATTACTGCGAACAGCCTCACTTACAGGATTTCGCCCTGCAATCACATCAGGCTTTTGTTCTGTATTTTCAAATCTTTCGTTTTTCATCATAATCAGCCTTATTCGGTTTCCTTTTTATTTTTTGTGTCTGCATAGGACACACCACTTCATTTTGCTATCTATTATAACATAACAATTCAAATTATTAAATACTTTTAAGCCATTTGTTTTTAAAAACTCAAACTCTGTACAATGTATCAAGAGCAATCGCTCCGGAGTCGATGTATTCGGGAATTATGCCGTACATTCCCGTTTGTATGTCCTCAAAAAGTATCATGTGCGGAGGGAACACTGTAAAACTGCAGTACACGGCAATCAAAAGCAACATCATAAACACGCAGGCAAAAAAAGCTGTTCAATTTTTCTTTCGCCGTATTCAAGCCTTGCGCTGAGTGCAAACGCAGAAAAACACACGGCAATTGCACAAATGAACCTTGGCAGACCTGTACTTTCAACACCGAGTGCATAGATTAGCAGATATGTCGCAAGACAGAATATTCCGACAAACCACAGCGAAATTATTCTTGACACGGCAAAGCGATGGAATCCCGAGCGTTTTCCGATTGCCTCAACAAGACTCCACACAAGGTAGGAAAGCATAACAACCTTGGTCTGCTCCCACATACTGCCGTTTACAGCACCGAAAAATATGCCGAGCAACGCACCGTTTGTCAGCGAATAAAGATTTTTGAACACAATTATCATCAACGGAACAATGACAAGCCCCCAAAGCCTCATTTTCACGGTTTCCTTTTTCATAAAACACACCTCGCCGATGTATTTTATGAGTATAGATTGTCATATATTACCTTGCCACAATTTGAATCGCAGAAAAAAATGTTTTTTTGAATCACGAATTTGCGATTTATTTTTCTAAATTTGCACTTATACATTCTGTATAACTCAACATTTTGAACATCAATGTGGAAAACTATGTTGAAAGTGTTGAAAGTGATGTTAAAAAATCCCGATACTACACGAAATTTACAAAGTTGTAACTTTTAACAATTAAAAAAATAGGTTTTCCACATTTTTGGATACAGGATTGTAACGGGGAAATTAGATTACATTCTGTATAATCCACATGTCAAGTGGTATTTTGCTTTTTTTCAACATTTTTAATTTACAGAAAATGTTTTATAAAATCAAAAAACAGGCACACCGCCGTGTACCTGTAAATTTCTTGTTAAATTGTCGGCTTTTAGTTTCTGAGAAGATGAATCGCCGTTTCAGCTTTCTCAATAATCCTCAAATCATTATCATAGGAGCACATTTTTCGTGCCTGTTGCAAATCAACCCAAATATAACTGTCAATTTCCTCCTCCTGAATTTTGACATTATCCGTAAATGCCTGTGCAAGGAAAAAGACAACCCGTTTGCGAATTTTACCGAAAGGACAGTATTCGCTGATTTCACGAAAGCCCTTTTCAATCACGACATCAAGACCTGTTTCCTCTTTAATTTCACGGATTGCTGTCTGATGTTCGTTTTCACCGTCTTCAATATGTCCCTTCGGAAAGCTCCAATATCTGCCGTTGCTGTTCTTTACAAGCAGAATTTTCGTGTTCTGTCTGCTTTTGTAGAAGATAACCGCACCGCATGACTTTTCGTAAAGGCACACAATGCTTTTCAGCTTAATATTTTTCAGTTTTGAAAGCACCTGTCGCAGTTCGGGCTCATAAAACACCTCACCGTATTGTGAGATTATCGGACGCTCGCCGTCAAGGCCGTCAAATTCGGCAACGGCAACCACAATGCCCTCAAAATATTCTGTTACGGGTTTGTGCGAAATCACATACGCACTTTTACAGCGTCCTGAAACGGAGGTAATTTGTGCCGAATACAGCTTATCGCTTATTTTTCCGAACACGCTCACCTTCACGCTGTCTGCTATCATCGGCATACACCTCCTTACAAGAATTTACCCGATATGATATCAGTTAAAAAGTCCGCTCATACTGTCAAGCTGAACCTGAGTGTTGGCACTCATTACACCGTTCATAAAAAGCACCTCGTCAATTCCGTTGGTTTTGCAGTAATCAACAAGATTCTGTTTGAAATATCTGAAATCGATAACATGAACTTCTTCGTAGTTATTGGTGAGATACGGAACAAAAGCGTTGCCGTAGCTTTCCTTTACAACGGCAATCTTCTTGCCTGCCGCCGCATTTTTCGAAGCTGATTTCAGAACCGTGAGGGCATTATCACCCATAATAAACACACCGTAGGTGTTTGAACCGCCCTCTGCGGCTTCATAGTAGGGACTGTCATAGCTTGCGGAAGAACCGTCTGCCTGTGTGATATTCATTGTTACATTATAAGGGAACTTCCAATAACTTACCGTATCGCTGTCAAGACCGTCTGCCGAGTTGGTAAACGAGCCTGTAAAGCCGTTAATTTTCTGTTCCTCGCAATCATCAAGCGAAAGAACGGGCAAATCGTTTGTATCGGCAAATGCTGTGTAAGCATAGTAAGCGCCGAGGCCTGTCCAATGGTGGTCGCTCTTAAAGTAGATGTAATCGGTATTATGTTCCGCAAGACGGTTGTAGCAGTTAATCGGAGTTACCTTATCGGAAAGAGCCGCATAAGCCGCCTTGATGTTGTCAGCCTGTGAGGTTGACGGAGCGTCGCTGTCTTTGAGCCTTTGCGGAAGTCCCATTTCGGTATGGTTAGGAACAATCATATCATAAACCTTTACGGAACTGCCGAACTTATCTGCAAAGCCGTTGATTGTCTGAGCATAGTTCTGCGCTCTTGCATCATCACTGCTGAACAATTCGTAGCCTGTTTTGTTCCACACATAAATACTGTACGAAAGAGTTCCGTTTTTATTGTCGTCCTTTATGCTCGGTGTCATAAAGTATGTAGGAGAAAGCTCGTCTGCTTTGTTAGCAGTCGAAGATTTTGCGGTTTTGTCGGGAGACGCCGTTGTACCCACTGTTCCCGTGGGAACGCTTGCAAGGGCATCTTCCTTTGAACAACCCTTAAAAATTGAAGTTATAATAAAAATAATAACAAACAGAATTATCAATGCGCTCGCAACGATAATAATTCTGTTTCTGGTTCTTCTTTTGTTTCTTCTTTTTACAGGTCTTCTGACGGGACGCTGTGATGACGGTCTTGCGGCATAGCTTGCAGGACGGCGCTGTTGCTGTCTGCGACGATATTCGCGGGAATCAATGCTGTCATCGAAATTATCAAGATCAAAATAATCGTAATCGTTTCTTCTGCTCATAGTGTTACTCTCCCAAACTGAAGATTTTTAAATTCAATTTGAATTCAATGAATTATATAAGTGTATTAATTACTCGCAGTGTACTCCTGTTTGAATCAAAGCAAGCCTTGCTCTGACCGTAAGGACATTATCACTTAGATTATACAACAGAAACTCATCAAAAACAATACAAAAAGCACAAAAAATACAATTTCCGTGAATTAACATTTACAAACGCAAAATAATAAATTACACATTTTTTGAATAAAATCGCAGTAAAAACAGTCAAATTTCTTGAACATATATGCAATTCGTGATAGAATTACAGGGTATGGAATTTTAAAAAATCCTTATCATCTTAAAAGGAGATATTTTTATGGAATACAGGTTTTCCGACAGGGTTTCAAGCCTGAAGCCGAGTGCTATCAGAGAAATTTTCAAATATGCCGCCGATCCGAGCGTTGTATCGCTTTCGGCAGGAAACCCGTCGCCCGATGCATTTCCCGCAAAGGAGATTGCGGAAATCTCGGCAAAGGTTCTTGCAGAAGATCCGATTTCGGTTTTACAGTACAGCGTTTCGGAGGGTTACACTCCGCTGAGAAAGCACCTTACGGAATATATGAAAAAGGAGCATAACACAGGCTCTGACAATGACGACATTCTCATCACAACAGGCGCACAGCAGATTATGGATTTATGCTCAAAGGCTCTTGTAAACGAGGGCGATGTTGTAATCTGCGAGGCACCGTCATTCATCGGCTCGCTCAACACATTCAGAAGCTACAACGCAAAGCTTGCAGGTGTTCCCGTTGAGCCTGACGGTATGAGCACAGAAAAGCTTGAAGAGGCTTTAAAAGCCAATCCGAACGCAAAGCTCATTTACACAATTCCGAATTTTCAAAATCCTTCGGGTGTTACAATGAGCCTTGAAAAGCGTAAGAAGGTTTATGAGCTTGCCAAAAAATACGGTGTTCTCATCATTGAGGACAACCCGTACGGCGACCTGCGTTACAGCGGTGAATATGTTCCGAACATAAAAAGCTTTGATACGGACGGAATTGTAATCTATGCCGGTTCATTCTCAAAGGTAATTTCACCGGGTATGCGTGTTGCTTACACAATTGCACCAAAGCCGATTTTTCAAAAGCTTGTTGTGTGCAAACAGGGCAACGATGTACATACAAACATCTGGGCACAATATGTATGCGATGAATTCATCACAAAGTATGACTTTAACGCTCATCTTGCAAAGCTTCGTGAAATCTACACAAAGAAAGCGAACTTCTGCATGGAGCTTCTTGACAAATACTGCGCACCGAAAATCACATATCATAAAATTGACGGCGGTCTTTTCATTTGGTGTGACTTGCCCGAGGATATTGATATGCCGAATTTCTGCAAAGAACTCGTTCTCAAAAAGGTTTGCGTAGTTCCGGGCAACGCATTTTTAACTGACGAAAACGAAACCTGTCACAGTTTCAGAATAAACTTTTCAACACCGACTGACGAACAGCTTGAAAGAGGAATAAAAATCCTCGGCGAGTATGCAAACAGTCTTTAATCACGGAGGGGAATAATGGAAAATCAGACAAAAAAAGAGGTTGTATTCAGCGCAATACAGCCCAGCGGAACAATTACACTCGGAAACTATCTCGGTGCGGTTCGCAACTGGGTTACAATGCAGAACGAATACGACTGCATTTACGCTCTTGCAGATTTGCACACAATCACGGTAAGACAGACTCCTGCTGTTATGCGTAAGAATATAATTGACGCTTATGCTTCAATTATGGCTTGCGGTATTGATGTTGAAAAAAGCCTTTTCTTCATTCAGAGTCATGTTCACACTCACGCAGAGCTTGCATGGGCGCTCAGCTGTTACACACAGTTCGGCGAGCTTTCAAGAATGACGCAGTTCAAGGACAAGTCTGCAAAGCATGCGACAACATCAACGCCGGTCTTTTCACATATCCCGTACTCATGGCTGCCGACATTCTTCTCTATCAGGCTGACAAAGTGCCTGTCGGTGCAGACCAGAAACAGCACATTGAAATTACAAGAAACATTGCAGAGCGTTTTAACGGTATTTACGGCAATGTGTTCAAGATTCCGGACGGTTTCATTCCAAAGAACGGTGCAAGGGTTATGAGTCTTCAGGACCCGACAAGAAAAATGAGCAAGTCCGATGAAAATGTCAACGGCTGTGTACATCTTCTTGATGCACCCGAGGTTATAATGAAGAAGTTCAAGAGAGCCGTTACGGACAGCGAGGCAAAGGTTCGCTATGCGGAGGGCAAAGACGGCGTAAATAACCTTATGGCAATTTACAGCGCAGTTACAGGTCTTTCATACGAGCAGATTGAAAAGGATTTTGACGGCAAGGGCTACGGTGACTTCAAGACAGCTGTAGGCGAGGCAGTTGTTGAAGAACTTCGTCCGATTCGTGAACGCTACGAAAAGCTTGTTGCAGACAAGGCATATCTTGAAAGCTGTTACAGAAAAGCCGATGAAATTGCCCTTAAAATCAGCAGCCGCACAATGGGCAAGGTTATGAAGAAAATCGGTTTTATTTAAACCCGAACAGGAATTTTCTCTATGACAAAAGCAGAAAGCAAAGTCATTGACTTTATAAAAAAACACATTCTTTTATTCTTACTCGTTGCGGTAACGATTATTGCAATTTTCCTCAGAGTCTGCGGAATGGATTTTCAAAGCGATGATTTCAACAGCTTTTTAAATTCGTGGTGGAGCATAATCAAGCTGAATGATTTTACGGGGCTTGCAACTCAGGTGGGTAACTACAACATTCCGTATCAATCATAATCTATCTTATGACTCTTTTGCCGCTAAATGCTCTGTATGCGTACAAAATCGTATCAATAATATTCGATTTTGTACTTGCAATTTCAACCGCAATGCTTGTTTATTCGTTTGCAAAGAACAACCGACGGCTCAAAGCGATACTCACCTACTCAGCCGTACTTCTTTCGGCAACGGTGATTTTTAACTCATCGTTTTGGGCGCAGTGCGATTCAATTTACACCTCGTTTATAATCCTTGCAATCCTGTTTTTGCACAAAGACAAGCCGATTGCATCGTTTGTGTTCATCGGCATTGCGTTTGCATTCAAGCTGCAAGCCGTATTCATCATTCCTGTTCTGCTTTATTACTGGATTTCGACAAAGAAAATTTCGATTCTGCATTTCTTTATAATCCTGCGGTTGATGTGATAATGTGCCTGCCTGCAATTATTATGGGTAGACCGTTTATTGATATCATCACAATATATGCGGAACAGACCGACTACGGAAAGCTTATTCAGATGAACTGTCCGAACTTTTATGCACTCATATGTGACGGAAACGATATGACATATTATTATCTGTTCAAGCAGTTTTCGGTCTTTCTGACAATTGCCGTACTCGGAATTATGATGTGCATTATCATCTATAAAAAGGTTGATTTGAAAAACCTTGAAACTTTTCTTCTGACAACAGCGTGGACTGTGTTCACCTGTATCATGTTCCTTTCGTCAATGCACGAACGCTACGGATATCTGCTTGACATTATTTTAATTGTCTATGCGGCGGTAAGTGCAAAACATTTGTGGATTCCGATTGTGTCAATGCTTATAAGCCTGAGAGGCTATTGCTACTATCTGTTCTCCTACGAGCTTATAAACCTTAAATTTACGGCAATCATCTACACCGCACTTTATGTTTATATAACATTCTTGCTCGTAAAAACAATTTTCAGAGCAAAATCATCTGATAATGTTTTTGCAAAAACAATTTAAAATTAAACATATTTTAAATAACAAACAACCGCCAAAATCCATTATATCGGGTTTTGACGGTTGTTATTTTTATTTATTCAATGATTTTTAATTTTTGCAAATACAACAGCAACAAGAAATGTGACAAATTCTGTAATTGGGAACGCAAGCCATATGCCTGTCATTTGAACAGCGCTGTTTAAAAGCCAAATTACGGGAACTAACAGCACGCCCTGTCGCAACAGTTGAACTACAACGCCGGGCATAATACTGTCTGTTGCCTGTTCATAGGTTGCAATCATTGCAGAAAAGCCGCTGAACACAAATCCGAGTGACATAATTCTCATTGCCGGCACTCCAAAAGCACACATTTCTTCCGATGCCGAAAACAAAAACAATATCTCTTTCGGGAAAATCAGCACCAAGAGCATACCGACAATCATCATAACAGTCGCGATAATTGTTCCGCTCTTATTTGCTTGTTTAAGGCGACCGTACTCTTTTGCTCTGTAATTAAACCGCATTATAGGCAAACAGCCTTGAATCAGTCCGTTCACCGTCATAAAAATCAACTGCTGAACCTTGAAATATGCTCCGAAAAATGCAACCGCCGTGTCCGAATATCGCACCAAAAACATATTTGCAAAATTCACGGTGAATGCTCCCAACGCATTCATAACAAACGAGGGCAATCCGTAGGAAAATATCAGCTTTATCATCTGCGGTTCAAGGCAGTTTTTAAACACCGGCTTAACCTTTTGTTTTGTAAGAAACAGCTGTATCAACGCAATGATTGTTGAAACAACATAGCCTAAAACCGTGGCAACTGCAGCTCCGACCACACCCATTTTCGGAAACGGACCTATGCCGAAAATGAGCAAAGGGTCAAACACAAAATTGAATACAACACCTGCAATTTGAAACCACATCGGAGCAATCATATTGCCTGTTGCCTGAAGTATTTTTTGAATTACAATATGCACCATATTTGGTATCTGCATAAAAACGCAGACACTCATATACGCAATTCCGTATTCAAAAATCTCTTTGTTTTGCGTAAAAGCCGAATAATAGGGATTTATTATGAAAAGCGAAAGGAAATTTATCAGCACTCCGACAACTACCGAAATTACCACTCCGAGAGCCGCTGCAGAATTTGCCTTTTGCTGATTTTTCTGTCCCAAATAACCTGCAATCAAAACATTAACACCCACACCTATCCACACGGACAACGCATTCATAAGCGTTGTAATAGGGAATGCAAGCGATACTGCCGCAAGTGCCTGTTCATTTATCCCCGCAACAAACATACTGTCAACAAGGTTGTATGAATACTGAAAAAACATTGAAATCAGCGGCGGTGCCGACATTTGAATTATAAGTTTGTTGACAGGTTCATAAGCCATTTTGTTTTCCGTTTTAATGCCCATATTAACACCCCTTGCGTAAAATAAAAATCGCCATACACCCATAATGAGTGTATGGCGAAAATAAGAATCACATCTTAGAAAAATCCATACCAATTTATATTTATCATTTCAATGAGTTAAGTATATCATACCTGTAAAAAATATTCAAGATTATCACCAAAAATTTACTTTTTGCTTTCAAGCCACATATCAAGGGCTTTTTCATAGACATCAATGCTTGTGATTCCGAGATTCATAATGAATGTGTGATATTCCTTTGCGTCAAAGCTTGAGCCAAGCTCGCTTTCGGCTGTTTCACGCATATCAATCATCTTGAGGTAGCCTACGGTATAGGGGAGAAAATAACCCGGATTTGAACGGGCAAGGTCATACGCCTCTTTTGTTGCGGCTGTAACGCTCTCGCTGTCAGCCGAACCGAGTGCCGTTGACATATACTCCTTGACTTTATCGTAATCCCAGCCGTTGTAGTTAACACCGACATCGACCATGGAATAGAGAATATAGCCGAGAATATCATTTGCGTAGATAAGCTTCTTAATGCCATCGCTTGTATCAAGGTAATCAAGCGTACATTTCGAGGCATACTGCGCCCAACCCTCGGTTGCGCCGATAAAGCTTAAAATCTTGCGTACATTCGGGATATCCTTGTTTGCATTTGATGCGGTAAACTGATAAAGATGACCGGGATAGCCTTCGTGGGCAAGGGTTGTGTACATCTGAGTCATACCCTTATTTGCAAAGTCGGGGTTGATTTTGATGATATTAACGCTTGTATCGTCAATTCGTCCCTGAACATAGTACGCTCCCACATTGTCGCTCTTTGCGGAATCGCTCATATAATCTGCCGTGTAAGAGGTTGTAACGGGAGTCGGAAAGTCCTCCTCGATATTCTCAATCAAAAATTCAAGCACCTCATCGGCGTCCTTAAAGTCGGGACTGTAGTCCTGAAATTTGCTCAAGTCATCCTGTGAAACATTGCTCATGCTCATTCCAACCTTTGTAAAGCTGTTTGTAAGGTATGATTTAAGCTCCTCGGGAGTCATACTGCTGCTTGTTTTGTCTTTGACAATTGCCGAATAATACTTTTTGCCGATTTTGCCGTAACCGCAAAGACCTTCTTCGTTTTTGCCTGATTTTTTGAGACTTTCAAGTGCTGAATTTGCTGATTTCAAAGCAGGAATGTAGTATTCTTCAAAATACTTTTTATTGGTTTCGACAACAGTCTTTTTCTCGGAATCGCTAAGACCGAGTGACTTTATTCTCGACTCAAACTCGTCAACAAGCACGGACTTGTCATTCTTAATATGCTTTTCGCACTCGTCAATTGACTGCTGTGCAATATCTTCAGCCATAAAATAACCGTCCTCAGCCTGTTTCCTTGTGAACTCAATGCACTCGTCCATATAGCGTTTTGTGTCCTTCAAAACAGCAAGGTAAAGGTCGGTATCATCCTTTTCATAGAAAGTAAACTCGGACAGGGTGGTAAAGAGGTTTGCAACAATTCCCGACTGCGGTGCAAATATACTCTGCAATTCTGTTGTACCCTCATATGAAAGCTGAATTTCAAAGTAGCTTTCAAGGGTGTCATATGTCTGCTTTTGAGAAGAAGTAAGTCCCGAACGGTCAAACTCCTCCAAATCCGTTTTTGCCTCTTTCAGTTCATCAAAGGATTCTTTTGTATCTTTATCGGACACATGACCGAGGGTATAGTCCTCCTCGTCATATTTCAGACCGTAGTCCGACGGATTTGAAATGTCAAAATGTGCGGTAAGAGCGTCATCCTCAAGTTCTTCCGAAAACAAATCGTCACAATATTTATCAAACTGAATTTGTGCATCCGTTTTGGTTGGTTCTGTGTCAGAGTCAAAGTCACAGGCACAAACAGAAAATGCCATAACGGCACACAACATAACAGCAAGCGTACCCTTGAGTGACTTTTTATTTATAATTTTCTTCATTTTGTCCTCCGTAAAGATTGTTGTTTACCAAAGTATAACATATTATCGTGCTGTTATTCAATGATTATTTTTAATTTTACCCTTTTCCGCAGTAACCGTAGCAACGCTCAACAGGCATTGCCGTTCTTTTTCAACAATTGTTGAAACTATGTGGAAAATGTGTATAATAATCAACCCTGCTCAATTGTATTTTTGTAAATTGTAACCATTTGTAATTATTTGTAATTTTCTCTGTAGGGGCGTTCATTGGACGCCCGCCTTGATGAAATATTATGTCCATACACATATGTTTTGATATAACATAAATTGTGTATTCAAATTTGCACGAATTGGGAACGGCGCTCGCCGTAATTTTCAATTTATAAATGCTTTATCGCTTCGCTTAAATCCGTACACAAAAAATCTATCATCGGTTTAATTTCGTCTGTGGGTTCGAGCAAATCGGGTACCATAACCGTGGTCATACCTGCGGCATGTGCAGATTTTATGCCGTTAATGCTGTCCTCAAACGCAACGCAGTCCACCGGCTCAAGTCCGAGCTTCTTTGCGGCAATCAGAAAAACTTCGGGATCGGGCTTGCCGTTTTTAACATCATCACCGCACACGAATGCGTCAAATTTATCATAGAGATTGATTTTCTTCATAATCTTCAAAGCCGTTTGTGACGAGGTTGAAGTTGCAAGCGAAATTTTACAACCGACTGATTTTAAATAATCAAAAATTTCGTACAAGCCCTTTTTTACAGGCACACCGTTCTTTTCGATACGCTTAAAATAGCGGATTCTCGACTCCGCCTTGTAAGCAGGATAGTCAAAATCATCGCCGTAAACCGACTTGTAATATTCGCAGGAATCCTCACGGCGAAGTCCGATTGTCTTTTTGAAAATGTCGAGATTAAACTTTTTGCCGTCCTCATCAAGCATTTCCTGCCAGATTGAATAAACAAGCCTTTCGCTGTCAATCATAAGCCCGTCCATATCAAAAACTGCGCCCTTAAACATAAAACCGCCCCTTTTTCGCTTTTAAGTCTGTATATAATAGCATATTTTACAAAAAAAGACAAATCGGTTGTAATTGCGACAAAGTTATGATATAATCGTTTTAATGGTCTGTGAAAAATATAAATTTGAGGGTAAGGAAGTTTTATGGCAACATCAATTTATGCAAAACCTATCAAAGCAAAAACGATTCTGAAATTCACTTTGCCAACCGTTCTTATGATGGTTTTTATGTCACTTTACACGGTTGTTGACGGAATCGTTGTTGCGAACTGTGTCGGAAGTAACGCATTGTCTGCAATCAATATTGTATATCCGTTCACGCTCGTATTTATGGCTGTGGGCTTAATGTTTTCAACAGGCTCAAATGCTATAATCGCAAAGAAAATGGGAGAAGGCAAACAGGAGGAAGCAAACCGACTTATGTCCGGTGTTGCAATCACGGCAACGGTCATTTCTGTTATCATTGCTGTGCTGTTCACAATTTTTGCCGAACCTATGTACATGATGTTCGGTTCAAACGAAAAAATTCTCCCTACTGCATTGACTACGGCAGCGTTATGATTCCGTACGGCTTTGTAATGTGCTGGCAGATGCTCAACCAATCGTACCTTGTAACAGCAGACAAGCCACATATCATGCTTGTTTTCTCGATACTGTCGGGTTGCACAAACATTGTGCTTGACATTCTTTTTATGGCAGTGTGGGATTTTGGAATAATCGGTGCAGGACTCGGCACAATCATCGGAATGGCTGTGGGTGCAATTCCGCTTTTGCTCTTTTTCAACAAAAAGCAGACTCTGCACTTTGGCAAGCCTGAATTCAAGGTACGTGAAATCCTCTTTGCAATGGCAAACGGCTCGTCAGAGGCTGTGACAAATCTTTCAACAGCCGTGACAACAGCGCTGTTCAACATTCAGATGATGCACTTTGCAGGCGCAAAAGGCGTTGCGGCTATAAGTGCTATTTTGTACATTCACTTTATTTTCACAGCTGTTTCGTTTGGATTCACTTCGGGAGTTTCACCCGTCATCAGCTTTAACTACGGCGCACAAAATCACGAAAAACTGCAAAAGCTGTTCAAATTATGCATAAAAATCACGCTGATAATTTCGGTTGCAATGATTACGGCATCTGAATTTTTTGCAGAACCGCTTGTCGGAATTTTCTTGGCAGGCGACGAAAAAATCCAGCAGATTGCACTCAGCGGATTCAGAATTTTTGCAATAAATTATCTGTTGTGCGGAATGAATATTTTCGCATCGGGACTTTTCACCGCACTCAACAACGGCAAGATTTCAGCCGTAATTTCAGTTGCAAGAACACTTGTTTTCGAGTGTGCCGCAATGCTGATTTTGCCGATGTTTATAGGCATAAACGGTGTATGGTCGGCATTGCCCGTTGCAGAATTGTGTGCCGTTGCAATTTCCGTAACATTTATAATTGCCAATGCAAAAAAATACCATCTGGTCGGTGTACCGCCGCTCCCCGTTCGTGCAGACAGTTTGTGATATCAAAAACATATTATGTCCGAGTGTAGCATTGTAACCATTTGTACAAATAAACGCAAAAAATCCGAGCATCAAAACAATGCTCGGATAATTTTTTACAACCAACAATTAAAGCTCAATTAAAATCGAAATCAGATTGCACGAACTCTGATTACGCCGTCAACTGCTGCGATTTTGCAAGGTCATCTGCACCGGCGCCTGCAACATCAATAATTGTGTAAGCATAGTCGCCACGCTCTTTGAAAGCATATTTTCAACATTGCCGCTAATCTGTGTGAGAACCTTCTTGAGAAGCTCGGGAACATTCTTGTGAGCAACGCAGAAACGAGTATCGTCAGCATTTGTTCTTGCAAGTGAAATTGCAGGATAGTTTACGGAGTTGATGATGTTACCGTTCTCGAGGTACTCCTTAACCTGATCACAAGCCATAACAGCACAATTTTCTTCACTTTCGGGAGTTGATGCACCGAGGTGTGGGAGGCAGATAATATTCTCTTCACCGAGGATATCGTCTGTTCCGAAGTCTGTAACATACTTGGCAACCTTGCCGCTCTTAACAGCCTCAAGAACAGCTGTTGAATTAACAAGACCGTCACGGCTGAAGTTGAGAATACGAACACCGTCTTTCATCTTGGCAATCATATCGGCATCGACCATATCTCTTGTGTCATCGGTAAGCGGAACATGGATTGTGAGATAGTCGCAATTTACCATAACATCTTCTGCGCTCTTCATGAGCTTAACTGTAGGAGCAAGCTTGAGAGCGTTGCCTACAGACATAAACGGGTCAAAGCCGATTACATTCATACCGAGAGCAACAGCGGCATTTGCAACAAGAATACCGATTGCTCCAAGACCGATAACACCGAGGGTCTTGCCCTTGATTTCGGGGCCGACGAACTGACTCTTGCCCTTTTCAACCATCTTACCAACAGCTGCACCGTTGCCCTTGAGAGTCTTTGCCCATTCATAACCCTCAATAACCTTACGGTTTGAAATAAGAAGTCCTGCGATAACAAGCTCCTTAACAGCGTTTGCATTAGCACCCGGTGTATTGAAAACAACAATACCCTGCTCACTGCACTTATCCTTCGGAATGTTGTTTGTGCCTGCGCCTGCTCTTGCAATTGCAAGAAGGTTGTCGGCAAATTCCATATCGTGCATTGCGGCACTTCTTACAAGAACTGCGTCAGGGTTCTGAACATCGTCACCGTATTTATAGTTATCACCGAGACGGCTTGTGCCGATAGCGGCGATTTTGTTTAATGTAAGAATGTTATACATCAAAATCAATCCTTTTTAATTTTTTATTTTAAGAATTTACAATAACAGGCGAACAGCGTTCGCCCGTTATATCATAATATTCAATAATTACTTGTTTTCAGCCTCAAACTTCTTCATAAACTCAACGAGTTTTTCAACGCCCTCATAAGGCATAGCGTTGTAGATTGAAGCTCTCATACCGCCGACTGTGCGATGACCCTTGATATTAACAAGACCGTTTTCAGTAGCCTCTTTAACGAATTTAGCGTCAAGGTCAGCGTCACCTGTAACGAACGGAACATTCATAAGCGAACGATCCTCGGGAACAACAGTACCCTTGAAAAGCTCTGAAGAATCGAGGAAACCGTAGAGAAGGTCAGCCTTCTTCTTGTTGATTTCATACATCTTATCAAGACCGCCAACCTCGTTCTTAATCCACTCAAGAACAAGCTTTGCAATGTAGATTGTGTAGCAAGGCGGTGTGTTGAACATTGAACCGTTGTCAGCGTGAGTTTTCCAGTTAAGCATTGTAGGAGTGATATCCATAGCGTTGCCGATAAGATCCTCACGAACGATAACAACCGTAAGACCTGCCGGAGCCATGTTCTTCTGTGCGCCTGCATAGAGAACGCCGAATTTTGAAACATCAATCGGTCTTGAAAGAATACAGGAAGAAATATCTGCAACGAGCGGAACATCACCTGTGTCGGGAAGCTCGTGATAAACAGTACCGTAAATTGTGTTGTTCATGCAAATGTAGAAATAGTCAGCATCCTTTGTGAATGTTGAAGGATCAAGCTTTGGAATGTATGTGAAGGTCTTGTCAGCCGATGAAGCAACAACATTAGCCTGACCGTAACGGGCAGCCTCTGCATGAGCCTTTTTAGCCCACTGACCTGTGATAACATAATCAGCCTTACCGCTCTTTGTCATAAGGTTCATAGGGATAGCCGCAAACTGTGTTGACGCACCGCCCTGAAGGAAAAGAACCTTGTAGTTGTCGGGAATGTTCATAACCTCTCTCAAAAGAGCCTCAGCACCCTCAATAATTGTACCGTAAATTTTTGAGCGGTGTGACATTTCCATAACGCTCTGACCACTGCCTTCGTAGTCGAGCATTTCTGCCGCAGCTTTTTTAAGCACAGACTCAGGCAGCATTGAAGGACCTGCCGAAAAATTATATACTCTTGCCATTTCTGATATCTCCCTTTTTAAAGAAAATTTAAAAATATAGTTGTAAAAATAAATACATTTCAATTATACGCTTTTAGCACGCTAAAGTCAATAAATTCATAGCACTAAAGCATAAAAATCGAAAAATTTCGTGATTCTGTTGTGCAAATTAATCAGCCAAGCTTAATTTTGCCGATACAGCCAACGATTTCATCCCTCATACGCTCAGCCTCTTTGCGAGCGGCAACGGCAAAATCATCTTCTGTAAGTCCCTGCTTTTTCCATGCACACATAATGCCACGGCTTGAATTGATGATTGCACCAAGACCGTTTTCGTCAAATGCGTTTTTAACATCATCGGCACCGCCGCCCTGAGCACCGTAACCGGGAACAAGGAAAAATGTGTGCGGAAGTTTTGCTCTCATTTCACCGAGCTGTTCGGGATATGTTGCACCCACAACTGCACCTACTGCCGAATAGCCGTGCTTACCCATAAGGTCTTCGCCCCAGCCTTCGCACATCTTGCCCATATGCTCATAAACGCTCTCATTTGTTTCAAGCTTCATATCCTGAAGCTCTCCCGAGCTTGGGTTTGAAGTTTTTACAAGAACAAAAATGCCCTTGTCGTCCGAATCGCAAATTTTTGCAAGCGGCTTGATACCGTCTGTTCCGAGGTAGCCGTTTACCGTGAGTGCGTCTGCACCGAATGCGTCAATACTTTCGCCTGCAACATCTGTATGACCGAGGTGTGCCGTAGCATATGCCTCCATAGTTGTGCCGATATCGTTACGCTTGCCGTCTGTGATAACGAACATACCCTTTGACTTTGCATAAGCGATTGTGTCACAAAGAGCCTTAACACCCTGCCAGCCGTACATTTCATAATATGCAGCCTGTGGCTTTACGGCAGGAACAATATCATAAAGTGCGTCAATAAGCGCCTTGTTGAATTCAAAAAGTGCAGCAGCCGCACCCTCAAGCGTCTTGCCATACTTTTCAAAGCATTTTGTTTTGATTGATTCGGGAACATAGTCAAGCTTAGGGTCAAGACCTGCAACCGTAGGATTCTGCATTTTTACAATATTTTCGATAAGTCTGTCAAATGCCATAGTGATTCTCCTCATTTTTTGTTATTCTGTAGTGGCGAATTATTTTTAGCTGTTGATAATATCATAAAGTTCATTTGAGAACTTGTAATAATCCTGTCTGTCCTCTTTTACGAACTGAATTGCAGGACGGGGATGTGTGTTGTACTGACCTGTGAGAAGGTACGGAATATCGTAACCCCACTTAACGCCCTCAGCCTTAAACTTGTGGGTGTACTCCTCAATGATTTTGAGAATAGGAGCAACCTGATACTTCGGGTTCTTGAGAAAGCCGAGGAGAAGTTCAAGCGCACAGTTGCCTGCGCCTCTGCCCATGCCGTCAACGGTTGCGTCAAGGTAGCTGACGCCCTGCGTCATAGCCTCAATTGTGTTGGCAAAAGCAAGCTGCTGGTTGTTGTGAGCGTGAATACCGACCGACTTGCCGTACTTGTCGGCAATTGAGCAGTAAAGGTCTGCAAGTCGTCTTGACTCCTCGGGATAGAGTGCGCCGTAGCTGTCAACAATGTAGAAAGCGTTTACGGGAGTTTGGCCGAGAGTTTCAAGAGCCGCTGTAATATCCTCTGTTCTTGCCTTTGAAACAGCCATAATATTGATTGTTGTTTCGTAGCCCTTCTTTGCAGCGTCCTCAATCATTTCAACAGCCGCAGGAATTGCGTTGATGTATGTTGCAATTCTGATGAGGTCAATCGGGCTGTCCTTCTTTGCGATAATATCCTTCTTAAAATCTGTTCTGCCGACATCAGCCATAACAGCGATTTTAAGAGGAGTCTTGTTGTCGCCTACAATTTTTCTGATATCTGCATCATTACAGAATTTCCACTTACCGAAATCTTCTTCGTTAAAGATTTCCTTTGATGCCTTGTAGCCGAATTCCATATAATCAACACCGGCTTTAACATTTGCATTGTAAAGAGCCTTGATAAATTTGTCGTCAAATCTGAAATCGTTACAAAGACCGCCGTCACGGATTGTTGCGTCTACTACTCTGATATCCTGTCTTACCGACAGGAGGTCACCCTTCTGTGCCATAATTTTACTCCTTTATGTTAAATAAATTTTCTGTTTATTTACCGACAGTCATTGACTGCCATTTTAACCGATTGGCGAACACGGTTCGCCGCTACAGTATATCATTATCTTTGTTTCATTTATATAATTTGTTTTAACAACAATTTCGCACTATTACTTGCGGGCGGATAATATCCGCCCCTACGGGTTTTATTTGCTCAATCTTCAAAAACTACCTTACCGCCGAGAATTGTCTTTTTGACCTTACCTGTGAGAGTTCTGCCTTTAAACGGGGTGTTTTTGCTTTTGCCGTGAAGTTTACCAGCATCAACTGTCCATTCTTCATCGGGATTTATAAGAACAACATCGGCATTTGCACCAACTGAAAGTGTGCCTGCATTGATTTTCAAAATTCTTGCAGGATTAACGCTCATCTTCTCAACAAGCTGTGAAAGCGTCATTCTGCCTGTCTTAACCAGGTATGTGTTGCAGACCGCAAACGAGGTTTCCATGCCGATTGAACCGTTGGGGGCTTTTACAAAATCAGCCTTTTCCTCGGGGGTGTGCGGTGCGTGGTCGGTTGCTATGGCATCAAGTGTGCCGTCACAAAGCCCGTTGATAATCTCGTCAACATCAGCCTGAGTTCTGAGAGGCGGATTCATTCTGTAATCAGCGTCACCTCTTAAAAGCTCCCTGTCCGTGAGCGAAACATAATGCGGAGCGGTTTCGGCGGTCACCTTAACACCTCTCCTTTTGGCATCACGGATAAGTGCAACGCTTGTTTTGGTGCTGACATGGCAGATATGAATAGGCTCGTTAAGAGCGGCGGCAAGTGCAATTTCTCTTGCAGTTCCGCAGTCCTCGGCACCGGCAGGGATTCCCTTGACTCCGAGCTTTTCCGAAACCTCGCCCTCGTTAATTTTACCGCCGTTGGCAAGGAACAAGTCCTCGCAATGTGCGACAATTGTCATGCCGAGCTTTGGAGCTTTTTTCATTGCGTCACTCAAATACTTTGTGTTTTCAACAGGTCTGCCGTCATCGGTAAGTGCTATTGCACCTGCACTTTTCACAGCGTCAATGTCTGTGGGGTCTTCGCTTTTAAGCCCCTTGGTAACGCTTGCCGCAACATAAACACGGCTGTCGGCGTCTTTAGCTTGTCAAGAATATACTTTACAATTTCGGGGCTGTCGGTTGTGGGATTGGTGTTAGGCATTGCAAGCAGGCTTGTAACACCGCCTGCGGCAGCCGCCTTGCATCCCGTGATAATATCCTCTTTGTGAGTCTGACCGGGATCACGAAGATGCACATGCATATCAACAAATCCCGGAACGGCACAAAGACCGTCTGCGTCAATAATCTCTCCGTCTGATGTAATGCCGCTGCCGATTTCGGCAATCACACCGTCCTTTATGAGAATATCTGTTTTTTCGTTAAGCTTGTCGGCAGGGGAAACAACCACTGCGTTTTTAATTAGCATTTCCATGTTTTTCCTCCGTTAAGAAAAGAAATTATCTTCTCTTGTTTCTGTTTGCAGGGCGGCGATTCTGCTGGGGGCGGCGGTCGGTTCTGCTGTGAACCTGAACAAGTCCGTCACTTTCGCCTCTTTCGGCACGCATTCTTGCACGCTCTGCCTTTTGTCTTCCTCTCTCTCTTCTCTCTTCCTCTGCCTTTTGCGTTTGGCAATCGCACGCTTATGCTTTATCATTATTGAAACATTCTTGCAGAAATATCCGCAGTGAATGCCAAAATTCTTAACTCCGCCTGCAAAGCCCCTGAGAGCGTTACCGATGTTTTTGCCTATATTGGAAGAACCTCTTCCGTTGACCGTTTATCATTCGGTTCACCCTCGGTTTCTTTATTATTCTCTTTTTCAAGAGCGTTCTGCTTTACGGTTTCTGCTTTTCTTTCAACCTCGCCGATAACATCAAAGTCCTCGGCATCTCTGAGGTCTGAGCTTTTGATAACCCCCATTGACTTTTTGGGAGCTTCGTCAAAAAAGTCATAACCGCTGTCAAACTTGTTTTTCTTAGCCTTTGCCCTTACAAGCTCCTCGTCATCAACCTCTTCCCCGGTTTTCTCCTCGGGATCGTCACTGCCGAAAATGATGTTTGCGTACTTGTCAACCTTTTTTTCAAGCGGATGCTTTTGTTCGGAAACCTCCTCGGTTTCTTCAACATCGGCATCGTCCTCACGGTCGATATCGTCAGGCTCGCTTGTTTCAAAAAGATCGTGTTCGGGTTCGGGGATAACGAGTGTAGGACCCGACGAAGAGCTTATGTCCTCGTGTTTTTCAGGTGTTTCTGCGTTATCTTTTTCGTTTTCGTCAATTTTTTCGGGTTCAGTCTCTGAGGTATCTGCTGCGGTAGGCTCCTTTTTTTTTTCGTCCTCCGTGCTGTTTTCCTCGTAACCGTAGTTGTTTTTATATGCCTCACGCTCAAGCTCACTCTTGTAAGCCTTTGCGGAGTTGATTATCTCGTCAATTTCTTTTTCCTTGGCATCATCCGTATCATAACCAAAGTTTGAATACTCACTTGTAATTTCTTCCGGTTCTTCCATATTTTCGATTATCGGCTCGGGAGCATATCTTCTGCCCGGCAAAGCCGGTTCTTCTTCAACCTCTTCCGCATATCTCTGCTTTTTCTTTGAGTGTTTATCGGGCTTTTCGGGAGAATCGTCAAAATTGTCAATGTCGTAGTCCGTACCCTTTTCACCGAGTTTATACTTGACTGCAAGCTCCTCAAGAATAGCGTTATTCTTCTTAGCCTTTTTATGCTTTCTGATTCTCACGGCAAAAATTATGATGAGTACAATCAAAATAAGGATAACAACACCGCCGCCGATAATTATGTACGGAATAAATCCCTTTGAAAACGGCAGGTCGCTGAATTTTACCGAAGATACAATTTTGGAAAAAGTATCGTAGTCAACGGTTGTAACATCACCCTCTGTTCTCTGCATTGTGATATTAATGTTCATACCGTCATAAACCGTGTTGGCAACAAAGGTTTTCACATCGCCCTTACTGCTCTGAGCAGTTGCATCAAACACAAGCCACACAACTTTTTCTTTTTGGTCGGGAGTACAGCTCCGATACTCGTCGGAATTAAGAAAATTATTGCGTATATTTGAAAGCTCGCTTGAAGAAAGCTGAGCATAGTTGCCGACATTCTCGCTGCTCTCATTTTTTGTCATTGTCACGGTCAGAATAACCGATGACATATTATCCATACCCTGAAGATAGATATTTCCGTTCTGAAAGGTTTTCATTGTTGTGTCATAATCAAGACCGAAAACAGAAAAATATTTATCTGTGCTTTTACTGTCCCTTGTAACAGCGCTCATACCGTCAGGCATTGAAAGCGTCATATCGTCAATCTGCGGAATCTCGTAATCTTTTGTTGCGCCTGAACAGGCAAAAATACCGCAAAATACCGTTACGGCACAAATTGCAAGCGTTACAGCTCTTTTAAAAACAGTTTTCATCATGTCCGTATATTCCCCCGAAACTAAATTAGATTCATCAATACTGCTTTTTAGAATGTATATCTAATTAATTATACATAATCTGTCAAAAAAATACAAGGTTTTTACCGCTGAAATTTGAAAACAAGAGTACCCTATTCGTGAATACAGTATGATATTAAAGAACATATTACGCCCGAGCGTGCATAAAATTGAAAATGGAAAATGGAAAATTATGGTCGAGAAGACAATTCGCAAGAATACAAAACATTGTAGCCCGACTGTTTTTGTATATTTTCGGTATATACGGAAGTTGTTGCAAAACTGTATGTACGGATATATCCGTCTGCAGATAACCACGCAAAGATTTGTACAAATTAAAATTATATAAATAAACATTCGCTTTCATATAAAACAAAAATTGCATCAATACCGTATCGGGCATCAATGCAATTTCTTTATCTGACTATCTTCTCGAATTGACTGCGGTGGCACACCGCCAACCGAAATTTTACATTTTCAATTTTCAATTTTCAATTAAATACAAGACCGCCGTTTATTCTACAGTAACCGACTTAGCAAGGTTCTTTGGCTTATCGGGGTCAATACCTCTGTTGATTGATGTGTAATAAGCAAGAATCTGGAGCGGAACAACCGCTGTAATCGGCATAAGAAGCTCGTCTGTATGCGGAATTTCGATAACATAATCCGCAACACCGTCCTTGAGTTCTCTTGCACAGGCGTCTGTGCAAACAAGAATAACCTTTGCACCTCTTGACTTAACCTCAACAACATTGCTGATTGTCTTGGGGATAATATCTGTCTGAGTTGCAACGGCGATAACGGGAACATCCTCGTCAACAAGCGAAATTGTGCCGTGCTTCAACTCGCCTGCGGCGTAGCTTTCTGAGTGAATGTACGAAACCTCTTTGAGCTTGAGCGAACCCTCCATTGAAAGGGCATAGTCAAGACCTCTGCCTATGTAAAGCAAGCTGTCGGTTGCAACAAGCTTTGTGGCAACGAACTTGCAGGTATCCTCGCAGTTGTCGATTACATACTGAACTGCCTCGGGCATTTTTGTAAGAGCCGAAACAAGTCGCTTGCACTCGGCTGTGCTGATTGTTTCCTTTGCAAGAGCAAGCTCAAAGGCAAAGAGATACATAACGGAAAGCTGTGTGATGTATGCCTTTGTTGACGGAACGGAAATTTCGGGACCTGCGAGTGTGTAGATGAGCATATCCGCCTCACGGGCAATTGAACTGCCCTTTGCGTTTACGATAGCAAGAGTTTTTGCACCCTTCTGCTTGGCAAGACGCATTGCGGCAAGGCTGTCGGCTGTTTCGCCCGACTGTGAATGATGATTACAAGGTCGCCCTCGCCTACAATCGGATTTCTGTAACGGAACTCGGACGCAATGTCAACATTTACGGGAACTCTTGCGATATCCTCAATAACATACTTGCCGACCATACCTGCATGCATAGCAGTACCGCAGGCAACGATTGTGATATTTTTGAAATTCTTGATTGTTTCCGTTGTGATGCCGCACTCCTCAAGGAACGGAAGTCCCTCTTTGATTCTCGGCATAATCGTTGTTCTTATAGCCTCGGGCTGTTCGTTGATTTCCTTAATCATAAAGTGCGGATAACCGCCCTTTTCGGCAGCCTCCATATCCCAGTCGGCTGTCTGAATTTCCTTTTCAATCGGATCAAGGTGTTCGTCAACGAACGAAACACCGTCAGGTGAAAGTGTTACGATTTCATCATGGTCAAGAAGATAATAATCCCTTGTGTACTGAAGAATTGCGGGAACATCGGACGCAATAAAGCACTCACCCTCTGCAACGCCTACGATAAGAGGACTTTCACGACGAACCGCAAAAACTCTGTCGGGGAAATCCTTGAACATAATTCCGAGTGCAAACGAACCCTTAAGCTCAGCCATTACGCTGTCAATTGTTTCAAGAGGATTTCCGTTGTATTTATAGTCGAGGAGCTGAGCAACAACCTCTGTATCTGTGTCGCTTAAAAAAGTTCTTCCCTTTGAGATGAGGAAGTCTTTAAGCTCCATATAGTTTTCAATAATACCGTTGTGAACGATTGTAACCCTTGTACCGCTGTGTGGATGTGAGTTACATCCGAAGGCTCGCCGTGGGTTGCCCAACGGGTGTGACCTATGCCGACATGACCTTTCGGAGTGCCGACCTCTGCAAGCTTATCCTTTAAGTCCTGAAGCTTACCCTTGGTCTTTACGGTCTTGATTTCTCCGTTATCAAAAACCGCAATACCTGCCGAGTCATAGCCTCTGTATTCAAGCTTTGTGAGAGCATTAACAAGCACCTCACTGCAATCCTTAGGTCCTACATAACCTACAATACCGCACATAAAATTTCTCCTTTTCGGTTAATCATTGACCTTGTGGCAAAAAGTAGGTACAAGTTCTGCCAAAAGTTCAACTGTCTTTTCACTGTCATTGTTTTCTGCGGTCTTTTTGAGAACCTCAAGCTTTGACAGCATATCTGTTTCGTCTATTTTAATTTGATTTCCTATGAAAATTTTCTTGTTCTGTGTTGACTTAAGACCTTCTTCGTCCATAAGAAGCTCCTCAAAAAGCTTTTCACCCGGACGAAGTCCCGTGAAGATAATCGGAACATCTTTGTACGGAACCTTACCGTACATTCTGATAAGGTTCTCGCAAGGGTTGTAATCTTGACGGGAGCACCCATATCAAGAACAAAAATCTCACCGCCCTTTGCCATTGCACCTGCCTCAAGGACAAGCGAAACAGCCTCGGGAATAGTCATAAAATATCTGATGATATCGGGATGTGTTACGGTAACGGGCGCACCGTTTTCAATCTGACGGCGAAACAGCGGAATAACCGAGCCGTTTGAGCCGAGAACATTACCGAATCTTGTTGTTACAAATTCGGTATCGGTGCTGTGCTGCGCCTTGTACTGAATAATCATCTCGCACGCACGCTTTGTTGCGCCCATAACATTTGTCGGATTAACAGCCTTGTCGGTTGAAATCATAACAAACTTCTTTGCCTTGTACTTTTCTGCAAGGGTTGCAACATTGAATGTGCCGAAGATGTTGTTCTTTACAGCCTCCTCGGGAACGGTTTCCATAAGCGGAACATGCTTGTGAGCGGCAGCGTGGAATACGAGTTCGGGGCGATATGTCTTGAAGATAAGCTCCATTTTGTCGTAATCACGAACCGATGAAATAAGCGTTACAAGGTTAAGCTTTGTGCCGTATTCAAGCACAAGCTCCTGCTGAATGTCATATGCGTTGTTTTCGTAGATATCAACAATGATGATTTGTTTTGGATCATTCTTTGCAATCTGTCTTACAAGCTCACTGCCGATTGAACCGCCGCCGCCTGTAACAAGACAAATCTTTCCGTTGATAAGGTCATGAATCTCCTTTCGGTCAAACTCAATGGGTTTTCTGCCGAGAAGATCCTCAATCTTGATTTCCTTTGCCTGTGAAATAAGCTGTGTATGCCCGTCATCAAACAAAAGCTCACCGAGATAAGGAATAATCTTGATTTTGCACTCTGTTGCGGAACAGTAGTCAAGAATCTTCCTCTTCTCATCTTCCTCACATGACGGAACTGCAACAATAATATTGTCTATGCGGTATTCATCACATATTTTAACAATTTCGGGACAGGTTCCGACAACGGGGATTCCTTCGATCTTCTGATTCAGCTTTTTCAAATCATCATCGACAAAGCATACCGGAATGATGCTTTTTGAAGGATTATTAACATCATTCTGCTCTTTCGCATTGTGAATTTCACGAACAATCATTCTGCCGGCATTGCCTGCGCCCACAATAAGGGTGCGCTCTCCGCCCTCTGCCCTTCCTGCCTCGGTAAGGTCAAGAAAAGTCCTTCTGAAAACAAAACGGAATGCAAGAATTCCGACAAGGGCTATTGCGAAATGTACTATACAAAAAATCTTTCTCTGCGGAATCTGCAAAAACAACGAGATTACAAAGCCGAGCGTAAACCCCGAAAAGACGGCAGTTCCGCACACCATATAGTCCTTTGCGTTAAAGTATCGCCACAATTTTGAATATGTTCCGCTTATATAAAGCGTAAACAGACACATGACAAGATCAATAACAATATAGCTCAACAAGCCTTTGCTTGAAGCAGTACCTATGTAGCCGACAAGCAAGAGAATATAATTTGCAAGAATACCGCTGACAACGATAATAAACACATCTGCGAGAGCCAGAAACATCTTACGCAAATTAATCTTCTTCATAACCCATACCTCTTCTGTTTAACTTTGTGTAAATTCCCGAGTAACATATAAATACAATTATGATTTATTATACAACAGTGCAAAAGGAATGTCAAACAAAGCAATTCCTAAATCAACTCAAAATCCGACAATCAAAGTGCAAGGAACAGTAATAATCAGACTTGTTCGACACACATTTGTTGACAACCGCACAAAACGAGCCTAAAATAATACCATACTTAATATGAGCGGTGAATTGAATGAAAAAATTTTCGATAATCCTCGGAACAATAATACTTGCGCTGTTTGTGACTCTCGTAATATGGGGCGTTTACTGTGACAACACAATTGCAATCACAAATTACTGTGTAAACAATACTAAGAACGACGCAAAGTTGAAATTTGTTGTCATCACGGATCTGCACAACAAGGAATACGGAGAAAAGAACGCAGACCTTGCAGAGCTTGTAAAGGAACAAAATCCCGATTTTATTGCAGTTTGCGGAGATATGGTCAACCGTGGCGATCCCGACACAACGAAGATGAAAGATGTGCTTGAAAAGCTTTCAAAAATTGCACCCACATACTGCTGTCTCGGCAACCATGAGCGTGACAATGCCGCCAAATTCGGAACGGATTTTAAAAGTGAAACAGATTCAACAGGCGCTGTATTGCTTGATAATGAATACATAAAATTCACCAAAAACGGCAAAAGCGTGCTAATAGGCGGAATGAGCGACTACCCTTATTATGAGTTCTACACTCCAGATGACGATGTTCCGTCAAGAACGCTGTGGGAAGAATTTGCCGAAAAAGCAAAGAACAATTTCACAATTCTTCTGCACCACCAGCCCGAATACATTGCCGAGGACGCAAAAAAACCGACATAGACTTAATCGTCTGCGGTCACACTCACGGAGGACAAATTCAATTGCCGTTCATCGGCGGAGTAATCGCTCCGAATCAGGGACTTTTTCCGAAATATGACAAAGGCGAATTTGACCTTGACGGCACAAAAATGATTGTCTGCGCAGGTCTGAGCAACCCCGTATTCATCCCCAGAATCAATAATCAAGTTGAAATAGGTGTTGTGACGGTTGTATAACATCGGTTCTCCCCTATTACTTTCATATAAAACAAAAATTGCATCAATGCCGTATTCGGGCATCTGATGCAATTCTTTTATCCGAGTATCTTCTCGAATAGATTGCGGTGGCACACCGCCGACCGCAATTTTCAATTTTCAATTTAAAAAGCTCTCGCCTTGAAGCGACTGTTTTCACGAACCGAGAACGGTGGCTCGCCGTCAGTTCTTCTCGCTGTAATTCCTAAGTTCCGCAGGAGTTCTGCCGTATTCGGACTTGCAGAACAGGATAAACGAATTTACATTCGGAAAACCGTTTTCAATCGCCGCCTGTCTGACGGTGATTTTTTTGTTTCTCAAATCATCAATAGCGTGTTCAAGACGAACACGGCGAAGATACTTTGAAAATGTTTCCTCTGTTTTATCCTTAAAATATTTTGAAAAATGAGCAGGCGTCATGCCTACATAATTGGCGATTTCATTGAGCGTGATTTCGTGTTTGTAATTATCGTGCATATATCTGATAGCACTTTTGGCGCAGTCAAAATCATCAGCCTGAGAACCGTGAACATATTGTATATCGTTGTCAATGCAATCACGGATGAGATAGTACGCAACGCTGTACATCACCGCTCTTACCTTCATGCTGATAAGCTTGCTCTCGTACTCTTCATATCCGTGGAATATGTCCATTGCTTTTCTGATAAACTCAAGAGCTTCGCCCTCGGGTTGTTTGAAACTCGGCACAATATGCGGATCGTCAACATACGGTGCAATTGCCTTTGGAATGATATTGAGCATAACAGCCTGAGTATCCTCACCGATGTCCTCATAGGAATGAACCTCCTGACTGTTAAGAACATAGACATCGCCCGCATTGAGAATAATTTCACAGTCAAGCTTGTTAAGCCTTACCTTACCTTTTTTATATAGGAAATTTCATATGAACCATGCCACCTGAGTCCCGATTCAAAGGCAACTTTTCTGTCCGGATATCTTGTAACCCTGCCGCTGTAATACGGCTCGGGCGGTAACAACACCTTCTTGTACTTCATGGTTTCACCCTTAACTCAATTAAAATCAATCAATTGTTAATAACATAGTCAGCGCAAAAATAAATATATTTAAGATCCGCAATTACCGCAGAATGGTCTGTTTTTACTACAACTGTTCTGCGTTCTTTTTTTGCTGATTTCCTCAACACAGCGTGCAACATTGCACTTTGAAGCTCGTAGCCGTACTTTTCAAAAAATTCTTCCGCAGTCATAACAAGAGAGCCGTAGCCCTCAAACATATGCAAAAGAGAATAGTCAATCAGCTTGTATTCATCTTCAATAAGGCTGATTCCGATATCGCAGTTTGTGACTGAACCGATGTAATACGGTGCGTCATTGAGGAACAAGCCTGTCTTAAACGAACCGATTGAAACGGTAAGATCCGAGTTTACCGCCGTACTGCACACACCCGTGTCACCGTTGATTCCGCTGTTGATGTCTGCACTTATAACATAGGCATTTGTCATATTAATCTGCTCAACCGCTTCAAGCATTTCACCCTTTAATTCACCCGAAAAGCCTGTTCCGAGCAGACAGTCAACTACAATGTCAAATCCCGTGAAAGCCGCCGCCTGTGACAGCGGCATCTCCTCGGCACCGAGCGACATTGCGGTTTTATAATAGTAAAGGCCGTCCTTTGAAAAGCCGTCGCTTGCTCTGAAAATTGTCGGTGTAAAGCCGTTTTTGCATAAAATACAGGCGAGCGCATAACCGTCGCCGCCGTTGTTGCCCTTACCGCAAACTATGGCAACCCTGCCCACAAACTTTGCCGAATTAAAAATCCCCTGTGCGCTCTGTACATAAGCTCCGCCGAAGGAGTATGCTCCGCAATCGTCCTTGCGTCGCTTTTTCTCATATTTTCAACCGAAACGACCTGAACAAATTCCATCTTATATTCCTCCGCTTTCTGAAATTTCCATAGCCTTATCCGCCGTTTGCGGCATTGTAAGCCGTCATAACAGCACTTTCATCCATATTACAACCGAGCAAAAACAACGGTGTTTCCTTAAAGAACTCATCAAGCAATTCAAGCAGCTTTTCCATTCTGCTCCGCTCAACATCAATAACCGTTGCCTCAAGCAACTGTTTCATAACCTGTGACGGCAACACCCTGACTGCCGTGTTCTCTTCTGCTCTCTGAAGAATATACACAGCCTTAACAGGTGCTTTTGTATTTGTTCCTATGTCAGCTTTCCCCATCCACGGAGTTCCGTAAGCATAAAATTTTCCGTCACATTTTCGTATAACCGGCTTGTCATCGTTAATCATCGTCACCCTGTTGCCAAAATGCCTTCGCCACAGAGCCGTGTGGGTAGACTTGCCCGTTCCGCTGACTGCCGAAAAAACATAGCCCTCGCCGTCAAGCTCAAGACAGGACGAATGAAAAAAGAATCCGTCAAATCCGTCAAGCACGGCGTTGCAGAATTTTGAGAGTATCAGAACATCCTCCGCACCTTGTTCGCTGAGGTTGTCGGAAAGCCTGAGACGCTCACGGATTTCGTCATCAGAAACCGATATCGCAATGTCGGTCTTTCCCGATTCATTCAACTTAACGGCATAGCTTTCAAGCCGTTTCCTGCATATTTTAAATTTTGGATTAACTTCAACATTCAAATCAGCTATTCTGTATATCGGCATATCTGCTCCGCTAAATACTATAATGAAATATTGTAACACAAATTAATGTTTTTTGCTACGGCGAAATGAATAAATATTATTTTACCTTTTAGTGCAAGTTGTTCATTCGCACAGCTTTAAAGGCAAATATTGCACAATATAAGCCGTGTTATTTTGTAACAATGCACATACAGCTTATTTTTTATTCATTTTAAAGCCTGTAAAAAAAGCATTATTTTATGACTTTTTCAATTTTGTTTACTTTACTTGTCCGACTGCTTTTTTGCATACTCTTCAAGGTATGCTCTTTCATAAATTCAAATATTCTGTGCGTAACCGTTCCTATAAGAATCGGAATGAATATTCCTGCGGCAAGGTAGATTATGCAGTAAAAATTTAAGCCGTTCGGACGATAAATGTACCAGATTGTTGACTTGAGTTTTAAAATATCGAAATCTTTGAACAGCGGTGTAATTACGCTCAATCCCCGGAACGCCCATTTTACAATCATAAAGGCAAAAATGTGGTGAATCATAATGCTGTAGGTATTGTCCGAAATCATCCTGACAAGCTTTTTGTTCTTGATAATCGGAGTAATCAGCTTTGCAACCCTCAGCCAGAACGCAATGCCCGTGATTGCGGTTACATAAGGAATGACGCAGCCGTTGTAACATCACGCACTTTGACGGAGTGTATTCAAGATTTTCACAGAATGTGAGGAGAAGAAGCTGAACTCCGAGAACGATTGCAAAATATGCAACGCTGTTGAGATTATCGTGTTTTTCAAGCTTTTCGTGATAAAATCTGCCAAACTCAAAACACGGCAGAAAAAACATTGACCTGAACAATAACAGCAACGCACCCTTTGGGGCAGGATTCCAAATGCAGTATTGCACACCGAAAATTCCGATTGCAAGATACACGGCAAGAATGACATACTCGTTGCCCCTGTGAACCTTTTTGAGCAATTTGCGGAACAGTATGTTAAAAACATAAACACAGAACAGCGGATATACAAACCACGAACCGAGGTTGTAGGCAAAACTTCGCCGTCAATAAACGGCATAACAAAAAGGTTGTACAGATCAAATTTGCCCTGAGCAATCGTATAGCCGACCTGAGTAAGTGCGAATGCGATTATTCCGTAAACAATGTTCCATAGATACGCTGGAATCAACAAGCGTTTTGTCCGTCCCCATATATATTTGAAAATATGTTCCTCGTGCTTTTCCTTGTAAAAATAACCCGAAATGAAAACGAACAAGGCGAGATTGTACGAATACTTCGGAAACCAATCGTACATCAGCGACACACCGCCGTTGTAGCAATGCCCCGAAACTATGATAATAATGCCGATTGCCGACAAAATTTTAAAAGTAAAATTAATGTTTCCGTCATCGCCGAGCCTTTTGTTTTCAGCTGTGACACTGTTTTGTTTAAGTGCAGATTTACTGCGTGTTTTGTTCTTTCCCATAATTTCCTCTCATCTGTAATTGTCGCAATTTAAAAATTCTGCAAATTCACACGGTAATTGTACCACAAAAGCAATCTGCAATCAATATATCAAATTCGCCGTGCAAAACACATATAAATCATTATTTTGCACAATCTCACTTTTGTTTCAACAGGCATTTAAATCTTTTATTTGCATCTGTTCCGCCATACAATTGTGTACATAACCGCTAAAAAAACTAAGATTAAAATGTAAATAAATTCAGTCAAAAAAGCCGGGCAAAGCATAAAATAAAAAAATACGCAAAAAACTATTGACACAACCTTTACATAATGCTATAATAATAAAGCTGTAAAAAACAGCAGAGTTGTATATCGCGGGATAGAGCAGCTCGGTAGCTCGTCGGGCTCATAACCCGAAGGTCGTCGGTTCAAATCCGGCTCCCGCAACCACTAAGAAACGCTTAACCACTAAGGTTTTGCCGTTTTTCTTTTTATGCCAATTTATTCGGGTTCGGGTTATAGCTTAATAATAAACAATTTCTGTGATAGAATAGCCTTGAATTTTATTCATTTTATTGAGGTAAGCATAATGGGATTACTTGAGAAATGCGAGATATGCATCTATTGAGCGTGGATACGATTATTATAAAAGAGGGAATGTGATTTCCTTTAAACAGACAAGTGAAAATGAATATGAGGGCAAAGTATCGGGATCTGTGAAAAAGCCTTACGATGTTCACATTGATATTATTCATATAAAAAAATCATTTTGTAATTGTCCGTTTGCGGAAGGTAACAAAAAGGTCTGCAAGCACAAATTGCAATATATTTTTCTGCATTTCCCGAAAAAGCCGAGGAATATTACAAAAGTCTCAAAAGCTATGATGAACCCGAGTTTGACGATGATTATGACGATGATTATTTTGATGAAGATGATGAATTTGACGGAGATTTCAGAGAGATTGTCTGCGATATTCTAAATCATAGAATTTCAAAAATGACAAAATCGGAGGCTCAATCTGCGCTATATGATATTATTGAGTCAGTCCCTGAATGGATGCTCCGAGATTTTGTGGATAATTGGATTTAAGCAAATTAGCACAAAGAGGTACATATTATGGCAAGAGTTTATACATTCAAAATTGTCTATATAGGATGCGAGAACAAAATATGGCGAGATATTCAGATTTCCTCAAATTCGACAATGGCTGTGTTGGGCTATGCCGTGCTTTCGTCATTCAGCACCTGTGCTTATCATCTGTTCATGATGACATACAAAGGTACAAATTACGAGTTGGACGATGAAGAATTTCAGACAAAACCAAAGCTTATGTCAGAAACGAAACTCGGCAATTTAAAACTTGAAATTGGCGATAAAATTCATATGATTTACGATTTTGGCGAGGAACAGGAGTTTGAAATAACCTTGCTTTCTGATGAAGAAATGCCAAAAGGCAGCGGACGAGCTATCCAAAGGTTTCTGACGGAGCAGGCAGAGGAATTATTGACGATATGTCGGCAGAAGATTTGCTTGACCTCATCAAAAAATCGACAAAGCCGGCAAAAGCGACTTCATCTACGCTCACAGAGGTGAGCGTGCCCCGTGGGATTACCACAACTATCAAATCGACATTGACAATTGCCTCCTCAAAGGCAGAATAGCAAAAATCAAATCCGCATACGAAAATCCCATTGAGGATTTTTGAGGTTTAATAAAATTAGGAAAAATTGAATTCCTATTAACAAAAATGCAAGAGGATGTTAATTACCCTCTTGCATTTTCTTAACTATTGATAAGCAACGCATTGTCATCATCAGATTCAGACAAGACTTTTTGAACATAACCGTCATAAACTTTTTTTAAAAACTTTACTTTATCATCTCTTCTTTTTTCTATTGCATCATTCGGAGAGTTGTACTTCTGATAATTTCCAAGAAATGCTCTCACACATTGCAAAGTTACTTTTTCACTATAGTTTTTAATTTTATTGTTATAATCGTCTTGAACAAAGTTAAAACCCACTGTCATTTTACCGAGTTTTCGATTAAGGCTTCGGTCAAGATACATTAAATTGCCGATTGAATTTTCAATTTTATCTTCTTCATTCAATGCAGGATTTGAATATCTGTGTGAAATAATATGCTCTATGTCAAGGTTCCATTTTTGTCTGTAGAACATATCATTTTTAACCGAGATAGCGTCAACTTCATTTTCACAATCATCTATATAACTCAGCATAACGAAAAGATGTTTCATTCTGTTTGTAAAAACCGCATTTTTAAAAATCGCTTTAAAATCTTTAAAATCTGCCTTGTTGGTATGTTCGCCGAGTTTCTTCTGCAATATTTCTTCAATATTGTTTGTTTCTCCTCTGTTTAACACATCGGCAATTTCCCTGTACACCTCATAAATCTGTCTTGAATACGATGACGCAAAGATTGAACAGTACTTCCATATAGCGGTAACCGCATTTTCTGTATTTGAAATAATTTCATCTGTTATGATTTTTTCGTTGCAATCCTGTTCATAAACAAAATAGTAATACAGATTTGTCAACTTGCCGTATCCACTGTTTTTAAGCAATTCTTTGGCACAATGTTTTACCAAATCGGTTTTTCCTTTATCGTGTTTTTCTAAATACTTTTGCGTTTTGCTCATACACTCTGCAATTTCACAAAAGACATCAAGCTGTTCTTTTTTTGATAACTTTAATTTATTGTTTTCGTTGAACAAACCGTCCTTTTCAATGAAAAACATATTATTGCTTGCTCTGAGTCTTTCTTGGGTAAAATTATTATTAATTTTCATAATATGAAATCGAAAAACATCAAGAAGTGCATTTTCATCAAGACTGTATACTCCGTCAAATTTTGTGATATTTTCATATGCATGATTGATTTTTTTAAGAACATCCGATCTTTCAAGGGTGCTATCTTTGCAAAGGTAATCACAAAAGTTGATTTTAAAAATATCCTTTACATCAAGGCTCAATCCCGTTGTATTTATCGAATTAAATATTTTAAGCGTTGTTGCAATTGAGCTTACTTTTGAAACATATATTGACACGAAGATGATTTTATTATCTATAAAATTCTTAAATTTATCTTTCAAAACCGCATCATTCTTAAAATAATTTTCAATACACTTTCTGTTTTCAACATATTTTGCACTTTTCAAGTTTTCTTCGAGTGACTTGCGATTAATTTCGTTTGAAATATTCGGAAGTTTTTCTGTTCCAAGAAATTTTCTCAAAATGTAAAATGTAGTAATTCTCTGATGACCGTCAATTATTTCACAACTAATTTCACCGTCGTATACTTTTGAAAAATTATTTTCAATGATAATTTTATCGGCATTGAATTGAAGCGTTCCAAACAGCAGATTTTCTTCACAGTTTGTATCTATGTGTTCTCGTATACTGTCGAGCATATTGATTATCTCATCTTTACCCCATTCATATGGTCTTTGATATGCAGGAACAACATATTTTCTTTCACCGGATAAAACATCTTTCAACGATTCTTTCTTTGGGTATAAATTCATCTCACGTTCTCCCTTTCGTTGGATTATTTTTTAAACATTTTATCACAGCAAAACCTATAATACAACGCACAACAGCACCGAAGTCATATCGGTGCTGTTTTTTGTTTTTATTATAAAGTTTTTTGCTGAATAATCAAAGCTTAATGTTATTCATCTCGTCACCGAGGACATCGGCGATTTCTTTCAGGTGGCCTGTGCGTTTGCCTTTTAGTTTATAGAACTGCAAAAGTCCGTAGCCCGGGTACTCGTTGCCCTCAACCATAACGGGACCGTTCTTTGAAAAGGCGATATCCCAACCGATATATCTCACCTGCGGAATCTTTTCCGCTGCCTCAACAACCATGTCAAGAGCCTCTCGAACGCCTGCAATCTTAACCTCGGAGAACTTTTTGCCTGTCATCGGGTGTTTGTCATAAACATTGCCATAGTCGTCAATTACATTACTGTCGATTCTGCCGTCTGCATCAAGGCTGAGGTAGAGGTCATTTGTACAGCCGATAACATTTGACTCGTCCTGATTGATACGGAGAGCGTTATTTATTATATGCGCCTTGCCGTCCTTATAGAGCGTAACAACTCGCCATGAATTTACAACGCACGGATTGATTTCGTTGAGGTCATCGCTCTGAACGATTGCTTCCTCAACAAGAAGCTGACCGTTTGCCTTGAGTTCATCATAAAGCTTGTTGCTGTCCTTTACATCGGCAACGGTGATTTTTGAAATGCCGTGACCGCCCTCGCCTGTCGGATCTTTTGCAAAAACGGTTTCTCTGCCGTCAAGGAACTTCCTGAAATCTTCCTTACTGCCTGTGCGAAGGTTGATGAAATCTCTTTTGAGATACTTTTTGAAAAGCTCATCAAAAACAAGCTTGTCACGAAGAAGAACGATATATTCCTCATCGTTGAGATATTCAAGAATTTTGTAGAAAGTTTTTGCAGTTACAAAGGTTTTTTTCTCTTTAGCCGAAAGGTTGATAAAATCGCAACGGAAATAGTCCGTGTAGCCTGTGCCTCTGATGAGAAAGTTACGGATTATGTCGAACTTGATATAAGCCTTTGACTTACCGCTGTTCTTGGCGATAATGTCAATGTGCTTATCCATTCTGCTGTGGTTAATATCTCTGAATTTATTCAAAAGCCATTTGTGTACCGAAACTGCCATCTTACTTCTCCTTTACAACCTTACCGTCTTTTACATAAAATCTCGGATTGTTCTTGCCTATATTCACAAGCGCCTCAGCATTGCCCATACCCGAACTTCTGCCGAACATTCCAACTGTTATGCCGTCTCCGAGGAGCGTTACCTCGTCATCAATTTTTACCGATGAATCAACCTTAACAGCCGTCATATTCATACACATCTCACCGACAACAGGATATTTTTTGCCGTTGATAACAACCCTTCTGCCGTGATTTGCGTGACCGATGCCGTTGTTGTAGCCGACAGGAAGAATTGCAAGAATAATATCCTCATCTGCCGTATATGACGCATTGTAGCCGAACCACTCGCCCTTGTTAACCTTTTTAAGCTGAAGAATACGGGTTTTCATCTTCATAGCCGGCTGTAAATTTATCTTTACATCAAAATATGTTTCGCTGATGTTGTACTTCTTAATGAAGTAATTGTTTCGCATTTTACGAAGTTTGTCCTTTGGCGAATTTGAAAGAGAATCGGGGGCAACATTGTAGCCGTAGATTGCAATGCCCATTCTCACGCCTGTTGTAAAAGGCTGTTTCGGGTGGGTGAGCATTGAAACGGAACTGCCCATATGGACAATCGGGATTTTATTCAAATCAATAAGCGATGTAAGCTCCTTGAAGTTTCTGACCTGCTCGTCCCAATGGGGATCAAAAATTCCGGCTGTTGCAAAATGCTGATAAATTCCCTCAAGAACAAAATTTGAACCGTTAATCATATCAACGGCAGTTTTAACCTCGTTCTTATCCTTGAAACCAAGGCGGTTAAAGCCTGTATCAATCTGGAGATGAACCTTGAAATTGCAGTCAATGTTCAAATCAAGCAACCTTTTGAGGTAGTCAAGCTCATTCACGGCAATGGTGAGATTAAGCCGCTTTGCCTCCTCAATTCTCGAAAGATGAACCGGATGCAGGCACAAAAGCGGAGCGTCCTTGTTGACCTTACGAAAGCTTTGAGCCTCCTCAAGAGAGGACACAGCAAAATAGTTAATGCCGTTTTTGTACATTTCATTTGCCACTTCCATACCGTGACCGTAACCGTCACCCTTGAGAACGGCAATAAAATATTTGTAGTCGCTGTATTTTTGTGTTATCGCACGGGCATTTGCACCGATTTTGTCAAGGTCAATTTCAACATATGAATCCAGCATTCCAAAGCCTCCGTTAATACACTATATCCTTAGAATTATAGCATAATTGCATGGGCAAATCAATAGCGATATTGAACAGTAACGGTGTACGGTTCGGGCATAAAATTGAAAATTAAAAATGTAAAATGGAAAATTATGGTCGGGAAGACAATTTGCAAGAGTGAAAAACATTGTCGCACGACCGTTTTTGTATATATGGAAGCTGTTGCAAATTTGTATGAGCGGATATTATACGCCTGTAGATTGCCACGCAAAGATTTGTCCAAATTAAAATTATATATAAAATTATATAAATAAAGCAAAAATTGCATCAATGCCGTATCGGGCATTGGTGCAATTCCTTTATCTAACTATCTTCTCGAAAGGACTGCGGTGTACCACCGCAGTCCTAAATTTTCCATTTTCAATTTTTCAACGGCTTGCCGTTATACAAGCCCGACAATGTACCTCTGAATTGTGGTTGCATCAATGACGGTAATATCGGAATCAAAGTTTACATCAGAGTTTATACGCTCTATCTCGTTCTGATTGACGATACCCACAATTGCTTTCTGAATTGCGGTTGCATCGGAAACATTGATTTTGCCGTCACCGTTTGCGTCACCGTAATATGCCTTTTCGGCTGAATTGGTGCTTGCAGTCATAACATAGTTTGTCATACCGATTGCAAGGTTGCCCTTGTCAACTCTTTTTACATACTGCAAAGTTGCCTTGTTGTTCGGAGAATCCGACACGGCAACATACATTGCGTCGCCCTTGAGAACCATACCGTAGCAAAGCTTGCCTGATGATGCGGACACACCGTTGATGTCGGATGCGGCAACTGCCTGTCTGCCTGTTTCAACATCGTATGAATACACGGCGTCGGAGGTATTAAAATACAGAGTATCGTTGTATTTTTCAAGGCTCATAAATGTATTTATCCAGTAGGAATTACCGCCTGCGCTCCATCTTTCGTTCAATTTCAGCTTTTTCTCATATGTATTGCTGTCAAGCTTGTATTTTAACAATGCGCCCTTGTTGGCTGAAGAATTGTTGTTGACAAAGCCGTAAAATTCACCGTTAACCTCGCAAAGCCTTGTGTCGAAATTATGGATTTCGTAATTATCATATTTTGTCGAATTTGCGCTGTTGCTTATTGTGTAATCATAGTGCTTTGACGGAAGATTCTGAATGGCATTGTCACTCAAAAGGAAGTATGTATGCTGAGCGTGTCCCGGTCGGTCATTAATAGGATCATCCCATGTAACATCAACATTATACCAAGCGTTGCCGATATGGACCTTGTTCCACATATGGTTCATTGAGTTTGAATCAACAAGTTCGGAGTCTATTCCGACAAGTGAAAGCATGTAGGAATACGCAAGCGCATAGCCCTGACATACGGAAGTTTTTTCAACAAGCGAATTGTAAATATCAGCCTTGTTGTAATCTGATGTGCTGTACTCGCTCATAATGGCAAGCTCATCGTGAATTACAAGAGCCTTTTCGGAATCGGTCATATTCTCGTCCACAAGCGAAAGAATTCTCTCAACCTCTTTATCAAGCGACTTTTTCTGTGTTGCATACTCGCTCTTGCTGATTGTGTACTCGGGATGGATTGATGTAATCGTGTCCTCTGACGGATAGTAGGAGTACGAAAATCCCCGATTCACATAATAAAGCTCAGGATGAGTCAATGTCAGCACCCTAAAAATTTCCGAAATATCACTTCTCGGCACATTTAGACTGCTGATATCAATTTTATCGTCAAAATTTTTAAGGCTGTCAAGAATCGTATTCTCGACCTTGCTGTATTTATTGTGTATTGCTTTGTTGTAAACAATTTTGCCTTTTTTCGGCGCTGTGTATGCTGAGGCTGTGAAAATGCCCGTTGACACCGCACAGGACACTGCAACCGATACCGTGAGAATCATTGCAAATAATTTACCCGCTGTTTTTTTAATATTTTTCATATGTATTTCTCCTCTCAAGCCAAAGAAGCAAAATGCACAAAAAATTTTGATTTTCTCTGACTATTATGATTAAATTATACCATTGGTAACCGTGATAATTCAATCCGCATAAATACCGAAATTATAAGCATTTATTTGTCTGTTTATACAAAAATTTAGTATAATCACAGATAAAACGCAACAAAACACAATAAAACGCAATAAAACATACTAAGTTATACCGTCATACAATCCGCTGTCTGCACATACAATCTATTACAGATGTCCCCCTAAGGAGGACAGACAGGAGGGCTGTATGTGAAAGGTATCGTAGAAGAAAGAGCGGCAATGCTCGGCGAATACATAATCGAAAGCAAGGCAACCGTGAGAAGTACGGCAAAAAAGTTCGGTGTGAGCAAAAGCACCGTGCATAAGGATGTCAGCCAACGGCTAAAGGTACTTAACCCTGCACTTTACCGACAGGTGAGGGAAATTCTTGACACCAACAAAAGCGAAAGGCACATAAGAGGCGGTCTTGCAACAAAAAAGAAATATCTGCAAAAGAAAGCCTCCGAAAGCGAAAAAAGCTGAAAATCAACTGCAATACGGCTCATACACCATACAAAACCGCATTTTCAGAGTATATTTTGGGTATTTTGGAACTTTACTTTTTATGACTTGCGTTGTATAATTTAATATATGTGTCATTTGCCCGTTTGGCGATTGAAACTTAGAATTTCAGTAAAGATTTAACCTTTTGCCGAAATTCAGATGAGCTGACGCACCTTTGTACTGCTTGCAATCGGTTGCAACTTTTGTTTCGGTTAAAAGAGTGCAATATTTTCAGATTTGTCTATAGTTTGTGTACGGCAGTGGTTAATGCACGGCTGTACCTGAGGAGAAATTAAAAATGAGAAAAATTCCCTTTTCGCCGCCTGACCTTTCTCAGGCAGAAATTGACGAAGTTATAAAGGTTCTGAAATCGGGCTGGATTACAACAGGTCCCGAAACAAAACTTTTTGAAAGCCGTATTGCAGAAAGATGTCACACGGAAAAGGCTGTCTGTCTTTCATCGCAGACCTCTTGTGCCGAACTTACTCTGCGTATTCTCGGCATCGGTCCGGGAGATGAGGTTATAGTTCCTGCGTACACCTACACGGCAACCGCATCAATTATCTACCATGTGGCGCAAAGCCTGTTATGATTGACTGCAAAAGCGGCAGCTTTGAAATGGACTACGATAAAATGGAGGCGGCAATCAACCACAACACAAAGGTTATCATTCCTGTTGATCTTGCAGGCGTTGTGTGCGATTATGACCGTATTTTTGAGGCTGTTGAAAGAAAGAAAGGCGTTTTCAATCCACGCAACGAGCTTCAGGAAAAGTTCGGCAGAGTTATTGTTATGGCTGACGGCGCTCACGCATTCGGTGCGCAATGGCACGGTAAAATGTGCGGTGAAATTGCCGACTTCACAAACTTCAGCTTTCACGCTGTAAAGAATATGACAACTGCCGAGGGCGGTGCGGCTGTTCACCGTTCACATGACGGAATTGACGAGGAAGAAATGTACAAGCAGTATATGCTTCTCTCGCTTCACGGTCAGACCAAGGACGCATATCAAAAAAACAAAGTCGCATCGTGGGAATATGATGTTGTTGACACTCAGTATAAGTGTAATATGACCGATGTGCTTGCCGCAATCGGTGTGGCTCAGCTTGAACGCTACGATAAAATTCTCGACCGCAGACATCAGCTTATAAAGCTTTACAACGAAGAATTTAAGGATTTGCCCGTTCAGGTGCTTAATCACTGCGATGAAAACCACCGCAGCAGCGGTCACCTTTACTTTGTAAGATTTATCGGCAAAGACGCAGAATACCGTAACAAGTTCTATAATATGATGGCTGACCACGGCGTAATGTGCAATGTCCACTTCAAGCCGTTGCCGTTGCTTTCGGCATACAGCAAGCGTGGTTTCAAGATTACCGATTATCCGAATGCGTATAATATGCACAAAAACCAGCTCACCCTCCCGATGAACTCAACTCTCACAGACGATGAAGCATGGTATGTAATTGAAACATTCAAGCAATGTATGAAAACACTTAAATAACGGCGAGTCGCCGGCAGCGTGTCGCTGCGCCCTGTTCGTGAAGACAGTTTGCGATAGTTCAAACATTATCGCCCGAGCGTTATTTTTTAATTGAAAGTTGAAAATTGAAAATGGAAAATTAAGGTTGGCGGTGTGCAACCGTCAATAATTTGAGAAAATAGTTAGATAAACAAGATGCATCAGATGCCCGGTAAGGCTCTGATGCATTTTTGTTTTGTATCCTACAGATTGAGTCGCATAGCGAATCAAATTAATCGGGAACTTTTGTTTATCATTTTGCAGACTGTCTTCACGACCACCACTTCCCAATAGGGCAATTTCACCGTCCGACAGGACGATTTCACCTGACAAAGTCAGGTTTCACTCGTCAACGGCGAATTCCACTGTAATGACCGCTTGCGGTCATTACCAAAGTCCGTTTTATCGGACACCTCTTTTGATAAAATATAGATACAGTAAGGAAGGCAAATGAAAATGAGGAGGAATAACAATGCTGAATTTCTGTGTCTACATCTTCACGGCATACGCTGTGTCGGGTTCTGTAAAGACGATTATGGGGATAAAAAAGAAACCCACCCACCGCAGAAATCGCCGCAGACGATAATCCACAAAATCAAAGGAGGAATTTATTATGAAAAAGGTTTATGTTACAATCACGGGAATGAAATATTACTACGGTTTCAATCCGTTCAGCATCGGCAAAAAGCTGACATGCAAAAAGGAACACAACAACCCGTATGACAGCGAGGCAATTAAGGTCACGATGAAAAACATCGGCACGGTCGGCTATATCGCAAATTCGCCGTACACCAAAGCCAACGGCACAATGGGCGCCGGCGCAGTCAATAAGTATGTCAAGAAAAAATTCAAAGTCAGAGTAATGTTTATGACATCAACAAAAATCATATGCGAAGTAATTGACGGTTTCAAGGATAAATATTCCGAAGAAAAAACCGAACCGACAGACAAAATTGAAGAAAAAGAGGTTGTTGAGTTTTGATTACGGTACGGGCGTTCATCGGACACCGATAGGTAATAACACAAATTATGGATTCAATTTTGAACGCATTGCGTGCAATCGTGTGCATTGCACACGAACGGGCGAACAACTACAATACTACGCTCGGGTATAATATGTTTTGGCATTGCACAAACTATCTACACGAATTGGGAACGGCGGCTCGCCGTGCGGGCGGATAATATGTGCAGTGTAGTAACATAGTATACAACAGTGCAAAGACATAGTATACAGTTTTATGATAAAATAAACGGTCGGGAAATACAGCTTTGCATTTTGCAATGTATCTTCCCAACCGTAACTTTTCACTATTAACTTTTACCTGCCCGTCAGGGCTTGCGCTGTCCGTCAGGACAATTTAGCTATCCGCAGGATAATTTAGCTTGCGTAGCAAATTTAGCTCACGCTTGCGTGAATTTAGCTGACGAAAATCAAAGGTTTTCGTCAATACCCCCACCTGTCAAAAAATCTGACAGTCTGATATGTCAGGATATAGTTCTGACTTTCGTGGAAAGCGCTCTGAACCATATCGGGATTATACATATACATAATGCGGTGCTGAACGGCATCCTTGTTTTCGTCAAAGATATAGCTTACCGCCTGAATACATTCCTGATTTGTGCCGATTTTGGTACTGCCGGTATAATGGCAGTTCTCGATAACCGAGGCAACTGTCGGATAACCGTCAAAGCACATTGCATCTTTTACCGACTGAGCAATGAGCGCCGCTCCTATAAAACCGCCCGAACCGAATTCGCCCATGCAAAGCCTTTCAAGAAGATCCCTGTCCTCATCGGTAAGCGTTACCTTGGAGCATTCATAGGTTTTGTCCGGATTGTCAATTGCCACAAGATAACCTGCGTCCCATTGAGATTGGTAATCGACAGGCTCTTTCGGCGGAATTGCCGTAGCAAACGGAACGGTTGCCTGTGTTGTTGTCACGGGCTGAGTTGTCGCTTTTGTTGCCTTTGTGGCTTTTGTCTGAGGCTGAGTTGTTGCCTTGGTTGCTTTAGGCTTTGCCGTTGTTGTTTCAACGGGTACGGTTGTTGCGGAAACAGTTGTTGCCGGAACAATCTTCGAATATTCGGATTTACCCTTGCCATTGCCGATTCTGTCGGAGTTTCTCCGGCATTGAGAGTACCGTTTGAGCAGACGAACTGCAAAACTACCAGAACGGATACTACAACAAGCACAACCGACAAAACCTTGTTTATATTTTTATTGAAAAACTTCATCGTTTCACCGCCGTTTAATACTTCTAAACACAAATGACGCACAAAAAGACACGCTGTCACACATACAACAATTATACCACGGCATGCATTTCTTTTCAATTTAAGCATTCTACAAAAATGAACTGCCTTTTTTAAACAATATTACCTAAGCGGACAAATTATTACCATAAACAAAAGCCGACGCATATGCACCGGCTTTTTATTTTGAAAATACTTATTTAAAATGACTGTTTCTCGGCTCTTCTGTACTTTGAAGGTGTTGTTTCGTAGTACATTTTGAATGCTCTGTTAAAGTTTGAAATGTTGTTGAAGCCCGACATACCTGCAATTTCGATAACGGGAGTGTCCGTTGTGGTAAGAAGCATTGCGGCTCTTGTCAGTCTGAGCTCGTTAAGGTAGTTTACAAATGTTGTATTCATAAGCTCCTTAAAGAGATGCGACACATAGTAACGGCTGAGACCTGTTGTCTGAGCTATTGTATCAAGAGTAATGCTGTCGCAGAAGTTGTTGTTGATATATTCCGTAATTCTGCGAAGAGCACGGTACTTTTTGCCCTGAGCCTCAACATCACAAATCTTAACAAGACCCGATGAGAAAAGAATATAGAAAATGTCGTACATTTTGCCGTGAACAAGAATCTGGAAGAACTCGTGCTTTTCATTCTCGGCAGAAATAACCGTGTTCATATCGTCAATAAGATTGTTATAACGGTAGTCGCCTCTCGTAACCTTTGCAAAGTGAGTGCAGTTGCCTGTTACAAGACCTCTGATCAGACTCTGCGGAATAAACTCCTGAGTGAGCGATGCAGGATTTGAAAGGTTAAGAAGAATAACATCAACTCTTGCGTTGCCTGTATTATTAATTTTGTATCTCTGATTAGGTGAAATAAAGTAAATGTCGCCTGTTGAGAGCGAATAAGTGTCAGCACCCATTTCAACGGTCATATAGCCGTCCCTTACAACAGCCACAAGAACCTCGTTGTGAACATTCCACATATTGCTGTCAATAATCATTTCACCGCAAACTACTCTGTAAGCTGAACTGGATGCGGTTGCCGAACGCAAGAAATCAAAATCCATAATAATAACCCCGATTCTAAAAAATTATGTTTTCAAACATTTTGTGTCTAAAAACAACACAAATAATCACTGCAACAATATAATAGACTTTATGCACAATAAAGTCAATAATTACGACAAATGTGCAAAAAATAAATGTATAAACTGCAATTAGTGCAAATTTTAAATATTCCGCTGTCTGCTGTATGTTAATTGATTTTTAATTCTACGCAATAATGTATCAATTTATCTACTGATAATTGTTATGATTGTTTCCGAATCAGACATTATTATTTAACGATTTTAATATGAAATATTGCCAACCGTATGGCAATTAAAATGAATCGTTTACATTTTCAAGCTGTTTTTTAAATTCATCAACAACATTTTGCGGTGATATAATTCTGACCTTTCCGCCAAGACCGAATACCCAAGCGTAGAACTGTTTGCTTGTCATAATATCAACCGATACACCGAATGTTGTGTCGCTTTCCTTTGTAACAAAAATATCCCTGCCGAACCTGTCAACAATAACACCTATGCAATCATTGTCAACCGACAGCTTAACCGTAGCTTTTTCACCGCCGAACATTGAGAAAACGCCCTTTGAATAATCTGCAGGATCAAATTTTTCAAAGGTCTTTCCCCCGTCACGCTCATCGTCAAGCACCTCGATATCGTCCATTTTGTCAACACGGTAATGCTTTATACTGTCGGCACAGGTGTCATAGGCAATGAGATAGTAATTTTCATCATCCCAGCACAGCGCCCACGGTGATGCCGTGTATCCGCCGTTCCTGATTTTTTCACGCTTGACAATTCGCTCCGTTCCCGAAAAATCGAGTTCCCAACGGTAATATTTGAACGAGATTTTGCGGTTGAGTGCTATTGCATTCTGAATTTTGTCAACCGAATAATAAATTCGTTCATTCATTGTTTTGGCTCTGTTTGCGACAAAAACCTGCCGTTGCAGTTCCTTGCCGTCGTGAACACTTGCAAGCCCTTCAAGCTTATGAATGAGGGAAATGCTCTTTTTTTCGGTAATGAATTTTGAGCTTTGAATTGCGTCAACAAGAAGCTTCAACTCGGGCAGTTCAAATTCTCTGCTTGCAACATAATATTTAACGGTTGATGATTTGCTCTTGCAGATGTCCATTCCGAATTTTTCAAGCACCTGCAAATCATCGTAAAGACTTTTTCGCTCCGCAGTAATTCCGTACAACGCAAGCTCCGCCAGAATTTCACTTGAAGTCAGCCCGTGATTTTCATCGGTCTTTTCAAGAAGAATTTTTCGCAGATACAAAAGCTTCTGTTTTTGCATAGGATTTCTCGACATAATACAGTCCCCCTCAAAGGATTATATATTTTTATGTGTTCATTATATCAAATTTTAGCCGAGATTTCCATATATTTTTACGGCGAGCCGCCGTTCCCAATTCGTGTAGATAGTTTGTAATATCAAAATCATATTATGCCCGAGCGTAAAATTGTAATTGTCTGTGAAATCCTCCCACACGGCGAGCCGCCGTTTCCAATTCGTGCAGACAGTTTGTAATATCAAAATCATATCATGCCCGAGCGTATGGAAAATTGAAAGTTGAAAATGGAAAATGAAAAATTGTAGAGATGTTCATCGGACACCCGCTCGTGTGCAACGCACACAATTGCACGCATTGCGTACAAATTTGAATACACATTTTTCATCACATAAAAAAATATGTGTTTAAACAAATTCTATCATTAAGGCGGGCGCCCAATGAGTGCCCCTACAATTAAACAGTTAAATTCATATAAAATAAAAATTGCATCAATGCCGTTTCGGGCATCAATGCAATTCATTTATCTCAACTATCTTCTCGAAAGGTCTGCGGTGGCACACCGCCGACCATAATTTCCATTTTCAATTTTCCATTTTACATTAACTACTAAATCCGCTCATCATGCCCGTAAGCATTACGACAAGCGGCATTGTTGCAAGTGAAAATACTGTAGTTGCGGCAACAATACTAACCGACAGCTCAACATCCTTGTTGAACTTTGTTGCAAACATAGTTGTTGTTGCGGCAGTAGGGGCTGATGTGGCAATTACGCAAGCCATGGTAATTATGGGTGTGACACGGCACAATGACATTACAACCGCTGTAATCATCGGTAAAGCAATCAGACGGACTGCCGAAGAAAAATATACGCCCTTGTCAGTAAACGCCTTTTTAAAGTCAGCCTGTGAAAGGTAAAAACCGATAATAAGCATCGGGAGCGGAGTGTTCAGAACTGCAAGATATTCAACCGGTTGGCTGATTATGTACGGAAGTTTAAAACCTGTAATAAACAGGATAATTGCAAGAACAACACCGATAAGACCGGGGTTGAGAACAAGCTTTTTGAATGAAAGCTGTTTTTTGTCACCGCTCATTGAAACAAGTCCGTGCGTCCATACAAAAATGTTGAATACGGCAACGAAAATTGAGCCGTAAAACCAACCGTCATCACCGAGAATTGCCTTCTGGAGTGGCAAAGACATAAATGCACAGTTTGAATAGATTGTTGCAAAGCGGATAACAGCCTTACGGCTTTCATCTTTATCATGAAAAATCAGGTTACAGATAAGTATTGACACAGCGAAAATAAGTGCAGAGCAGGCAACGCAAATTATAAGTCCGCTCAAAAGTTCAAACGAGAACTCCCGCTGAAAAGCAGAAATCATAACGCAGGGCGTCACAACATACAATACTATATCGGTCATGTGACGGGCGGAAAAATCGGTGATAATTTTCTTCTTACCGCAAATAAAACCGACTGCAATCAAAATGAACAGTACAAGCACCTGTTGTGCAATAATAATGAAATTCTCTCCCATAAATCATTCTTCTCTCTTAAATTAATCGCTATCATTTTAGCACAGTTGCAAGAGGTTTTCAAATGATGATGTGCTTTTTTTCGTTTTTTTTGACAGAAAAAACGACATAGTTCACAAATATGAGATAATAACATTGTGCATTTCAACTAACAGGAATTTTATTTTTTCGCAAATATGTATTAACCGCCGAATTTTTGTACAGTTTATTGACATTTTTTACTCTGAAATGTATAATATTTACAAAAGATAAAACTTTTATTTCTGCAATATTTTATTACTTTGAAAGAAGGATTTATTATGGCAACAACAAAGAAAACAACTGCAAAAACAGCCCCTGCAAAAACTGCTCCCGTTAAGGAAGAGCCTGTAAAAAAGACTGTTGCAAAGGCTGAGCCTGCTAAGACTGTTGCTACAGCTGCAAAGAAGGCTGAACCCGCAAAGACAGAAAATGTAAAGGTTGAAACTGTTAAGAAAGCAGAACCCGTTAAAAAGGCTCCTGTTAAGAAAGCAGCTCCAAAGAAGGTTGCTCCAAAGAAGGTTGCTCCAAAGAAGCCCGTTCCGGTTGAAACAAAGGTTAATTTCTTCGTAGAATATGCAGGCGCACAGGTTCCTGTTGAAGAAGTAATCAAAAATGTTAAGGCTACATACGGCAAGGATGCAAAGGAAATTTCAATCTATCTCAAGCCCGAAGAAAGCAAGGCATACTTTGTTGCCGACGGCAACGCAGAAGAGATGGATGTATTCTTCTGCTGATTGCAATAAATTTTGAATTTAAAACACAAGCTTTAAAGACCGCTCAAAAGAGCGGTCTTTTGTTGTTTTAAGATGAATGTTGCGAAAAATCGTAGTGCGGATATTATCCGCCCCACGACCAAACAGTTAATTTCATATATAAAAAACGGTCGGGCGACAATGATTTGCATTTTGCAAACTGTCACCCCGACTTTAATTTTTAACTTTCAATTTTCAATTTTCCACACGCTCGGGCAATTTAACTCTCGCACTTGTAAAACTAACTTCTCGAACGGGGAACGGCGGCTCGCCGTATTACCTGTCTTTCAAATCAACATATTCCTTGTTTTCTGAAATGCTCATATATGCAGGACGGATGATTTTGCCGCAGTTGATAAGCTCCTCAAGTCTGTGTGCGCTCCAACCGGTGATACGAGCTGTTGCAAAAAGCGGAGTATAAAGCTCACACGGAATATCAAGAAGACTGTAAAGAAGTCCGCTGTAGAAATCGACATTTGCGGCAACTCCCTTGTAGATTTTACGCTTTCTGCCGATAACCTTCGGAGCCAGTCTTTCAACTCTCTCATAAAGATCAAATTCATCATTGTGACCTTCGGCAAACGCAAGCTTTTTAACAGCACCGTGAAGAATCTGCTGACGGGGGTCGGAAATTGTATAAACTGCGTGTCCCATACCGTAGATAAGACCCTTTTTATCAAAAACCTGCTTGTCAAGGAGCTTTTCAAGATAATCTTCAAGAGCGTCCTCGTCTTCCCAGTCCTTAACATGCTTTTTGAGATCCTCAAACATATAGTAAACCTTAACATTTGCACCGCCGTGCTTAGGACCTTTGAGTGACGCAAGTGCCGCAGCTACTGCCGAGTATGTATCAGTACCCGAAGATGTTACAACATGTGTTGTAAATGTTGAGTTGTTACCGCCGCCGTGTTCCATATGGAGAATGAGCGCCATATCAAGAACCTTTGCCTCAAGCGGAGTGTAGTGTCTGTCGGGACGAAGAAGCGACAAAATAACCTCGGCTGTTGACATTGTAGGCTCTGCACGGTGGATATAAAGGCTGTTATCACGCTGATAGTGATTATATGCGTGATAGCCGTAAACCGACAAAAGAGGGAATACGGAGATAAGCTGTATGCACTGTCTTAAAACATTGTCGATTGATGTATCGTTAGCATTCTTATCATAGCAGAAAAGTGTGAGAACACTTCTTGCTATTGAATTCATCATATCGTTACTTGTGGCCTTGAGGATAACATCACGAACAAAGTGCTGAGGAAGGGTTCTGTACTGAACGAGAAGCTCCTTAAAGTCTTTAAGCTGTTCTTCGTTAGGCATATCGCCAAAGAGAAGAAGATATGTAACCTCTTCAAAACCAAAACGGTCATCCTCAAGAATACCGTCAACGATATCCTTTACATTATAGCCCCTGTAACGAAGCTCACCCTCGCAAGGAACAAGCTTTCCGTCAACAAGCTTATTCTGTGTGATTGTAGAAATATCTGTAAGACCTGTGAGAACACCCTTACCGTCAAGGTCACGCAAACCTCTTTTTACATTGTACTTACTGTATAAATCTGTATCAATAACGAAGTTATGCGTCATTTTCTGAGCCAGAGCATGAATCTGCGGTGTAACATCCGAATACTCGCTGTTTGTCATAAAAAACACTCCCTTTTAAAATTCACAATAAATTGAAACTATATTTTATATATTATAGCACATTTTTTAAAAAAAAGAAAAGGTACAATTCTTGCAGAAGTGTCATAACGATTTTTCACCTTATATGTAGAATTTGCATAATTTTCTGTCTTTTTATTCATCATTATGCAACTTTCGGGATGTTTATTTATAAATGAAGTATAATTTTGACGGATATAAATCTGCAATCCGTCATTTGAGGGTTTAGGGCAGAATAATACGGAGCAGGAAAAACCTGCTCCGTAAAAAACAACATTATTTTATTACTTGAGATATGCGCCGTTAGTGCCGATCTGACCGTCAATTCCGGTGAAACCGTCTGCACAGCAAACATAAACTCTCATATTAGCCTTACCAACAGAAGATACTGTAAGTGTGCCGTCTGTAACATACTTAACATCGCCTGTAACTGCATCAATATACTTGCCGTTAGGAAGGTTCTTGAATGTAGCACCGCCTGAGATAGTTACACAAGCAAGGCTGTCTGTAGCGCCCTGTGTGTAACGGCGAACGAATGCCATATTACCGTCAACATAAGTCTTGCTTCTTGTATACTGACCCTTCTGAAGTGCAGGAACTGCTCTTCTGATTCGGTTGAGCTGCTGAATATGAACAGCGAGAGGTGCTTCAAGTGTGCTTGCAACAGCACCGCTTGCATTAGAATATGTACCAAAGTCTGTTGCTGTTACATCGCCCTCGAGGTAGTCACCGAAGTATGCACGACCTGTTGTTGAAAGAGGTGCGTTAGGACCTACGTCCATAGGAACACCCTTCTGGAACTCAAGCTCAGAACCGTAGTAAAGACACGGAATACCACGGAAAGTAAAGAGTACATCAAGGTTCTCAGCCCATGCCTGTGTACCGCCGTCATAACGGCTGTCCATATCAGGACCGTAGTCGTGAGAATCAACATATGTTACATTCCATGATGAGTCATTGTAGTACGGATCTTCTTCACAAGCACGGGTAAATGCGTTGCTTGCATTTGAGAAGTTCCAATGCATCGGGAAGTCGATTACGCTTGTGCCATTTGACTTGCTATAATCAGGTGTGTGATATTTAAGACCGTCAAGATAAACATTATCAGATGTGGGCTGATTTTCTGTACTTGCGTTGCTGTTATAGTGTTTAAGTGTAAGATCAATGTTTGCAGCCTGATCATTTGTAAATGAATCAATGTACTGGCTGTCTGATTCAGCCCATGTATAGAACGGAGCTGAAATTGCAGGAATGTTGTGGTTCCAGAATTCACTTACACGAGTACAAACCTCACCAAAGATGAAGAAGTTTTTACCGCCTGTCTTGAGCCATGACGGGAAGTAATACTGGTTAAGTGTAAGTCTTGAAACGTGCTTTTCAGTATCAAGTCTGAAAGCGTCAACGCCCATGTTGATATAGTTGTTATAAACGTTGTTAAGGTAATCTGCAACTGCAGGATTCTCTGTGTTGATATCAACGCAGTCACCGGCAATCTGACCTGTCTGAACAGTCGGGCTTTCCCAGCTGAGGTCTTTGAAGTGGTGATAGTTGTTTTCCGTGTCGTGATTACCGGAGTCAAGCTCCTTAGTATCCTTCATGATATTAAGTCTTGCGGCATACTGATATTTAGGTTCAAGGTCATCGTAGTTCGGGAATGTTTTAGCAAAGTCGCTTCCCTCAATAACCTTCATGCAATCTACAGAAGCAAGATCCTGAATTGAGTCGTATTCCTTTGTAAACATAGGAGCAAGAGTTGCCTCACCGAAGTTACCTGAATGGTTAACTACGATATCCTGAACAATCTTTATGCCCTTTTCATGAGCGGCATCAATAAGATCCTGATATGTAGCGCCGTCGCTCTCATAACGAACATCAACTGTTGAGAAGTCCATTGCGTGGTAGCCGTGGTAATCGTAGCCTGACGCATTTGTTACAACAGGAGTAATCCAGATTGCGCTGAATCCGAGAGCCTTGATGTAGTCAAGCTTGTCGATAAGACCTTTGAAGTCACCACGCCATGCGGGATCGCTGTCGGGGTTGTTTGCCTGTGAGTCGTCCCAGCAATGAACATCGTTACCTGTGTCACCGTCATAGAAACGGGTTGTGATTACAAAATAAATTGTGTCTTCACGCATGTCAACACGGTCAAATTCCTGCATATTTTCAGGATTTTTGCTTGACCATCTCTTATTTTTGTACCACCACTCGCCTGTGTTTCTTGTGAGTTCCGCAGACTGCTTTCCGTTTGTAACAAACATCATATTGATTTTTGTTACATCGTTGAAAGTGTACTTGTAGTAGTTGTTTCCCTCGGAAGTCATCTTAACGCCGGGGTACTCCGTGCTGATGTTTTTCGGAAGACTGTTCCAATAATAGATTGTGGGCGTGCCTTCCTCACAGTAGTAATGTACTGTGATTGTGCTTGATGCCGAAGTGTCGTTATCGTCATCTGTATTAGCCGCACTTACGGACATAACAGATACCGTGCAAATTACGCAAATCGACAAAATCAAAGCAAGCAATTTTTTGATTTTTGCCATAGATTTTCCTCCTTTTGTTATACTTTGTACAACATAACATACAATTATATTATAATTTAGACAGCCTCATATATTTTTCTTTTATAGAATTATTACAACTTTGATGCCGCCAAAGATTAAGCCCTCAATTTGGCTATTATATACAAAAAGGAGCGACAGATTCTGTTTTTTCAACTCTTTTAAAGGGTTAATTCAAATCTGACGCTCCGTTAAATTATATTTTATATTTTCAAGCTTATATTAGGTTCAAACTTTGCGACTATTGCTTTAAAACGAATTTATCAAGTGTGTTTGCAATACCGTCGTTATCGTTTGATTCGCAGATGTAATCGGCAATCTTCTTTACATCGGTTTCGGCATTACCCATTGCAACGCCGAAGCCTGCATAACCTATCATTGTCATATCGTTGTAGTTGTCGCCGAAAGCGGCAAGCTCTTCCCTTTTAATCTTGAGTTTATCAAGCAAAAGCGGAAGCATTGAGCCTTTTGTAACGCCAAACGGCATAATCTCAAGAAAATAAGGTGCGCTTTTATATACATCGAGCAAGCCGTCATAACGGTCTGCAAGAATTTTCTGATACTTATCAAGCTCATCGGGTTCGCCTGCAAGAAGAATTTTGTTGATATCAAATCTTACAGATGAGATAAAATCGTCAACAACAACCATTTCTGCTTTTATAATATCCCTTTCAACATAGGTATAGTCATTAACCTTATTATCCGAGATGATTCGCCTGTCATCGTATGTGTTGATTGTAATGTTTGAATCCTTCAAAACATTCACGATGTCGGGAAGATATTCAAGCGGAAACAGCTTACTCACCATAGTTTCGCCTGTTTCGCAATTGATAATCCTGCCGCCGTTGAAAGCCATAATAAAACCGCCGAAACGGTCAAGCATAAGGTCTTTTGCTATCGGCATAATTCCTACGGGATGTCTGCCTGACGCAAGAATAATTTTCTTGCCCTGTTTCTGCGCCTCCATAAGAGCATATCTTGTACGGGGAGTAATCTCCTTTTGGGAGTTTGTCAGCGTACCGTCAATGTCAAGCGCTATTAATTTGTAATCCATGAAACCACCCTTAACATATCAATTTCTAAACACAATCAGTATGTTACGGTCAAATTTGACCGTATAAAATATACCACAAATCGCCCAAAAATGCAACTAAAAAGCCGCTTTTAGCCCATATAAAAGCTATTTTTACCATTTTTCCCCTTTGTCTTTTTTGCCAACAAAAAACGGACGAAAGGAGAATTTTCCTTTCATCCGAAATTAAATATATTCAGTTTTATTTATTCTTCTGATTTTGTATCGTTGTCGGATTCAGTCTTTTGTTGCAATTTTTCCTTCTGCAAACGGTCTATAATTTCGTTGATGTCGCTGTCCTTCGGTGATTTGTCATGTCCCGTAAGTATGCGGATTATAACGACAAGCTCATCAATGAATATCAGCAGCAGCGCCGCAATAAAAATCAGCAGTCCCCACGGTGAGAAGAAAAGGTTGTACAATGTGTCAATGAATCCAAGCTTACACACCATAATATAAAGCACATCATCGGTTGAAATTTCCGGGTCGGGAGCATCGTTTGCAATGCCCTTTGTCTGTAGCTTATATGTGCCGTCAGCTGTTTTATACGGTGCAACTACAACCTTATGAGTCACGAGAAGTCCCTCGGTCTGCCCACTGCCGCGATAGGTGATAATATCGCCAACCTTGAGGGCGGTCGGATTGTCAACGCACTTTCCGAGAATAACATCGCCGATCATAAGCTCGGGCTGCATACTGCCCGTTGAAACTCGTAGCACGGAATATCCGAAAAGCGAAGGTGTTTTTCCGTTCACCTTTGAACCCATAAACACAATTACGGTCAGCACAAGTATTGCAAGCACTCCCCAGCAAATTATATTTTTAATTATCCGCAGGGTTTTGCGGAGCTTTGATTCATGCCTTTTCTTTATTCTATTTTTTGATTTTTGGGGTTCGGTTGTTACAGATGTCACTTCAACCGCATTTTCAAAATTGTTATTTTTATCCATAAATTCCTCCACGCAAGTTGCCGTTCCCGGTTCGTGTAGATTGTTTGCAATGTGCGAAACATATCCGTCCGAGCGTTGTTTTGTGGTTTGCGTAATTATTCGTGGCGGTGTGCCACCGTTCCCAGTTCGTGAAGACAGTTTGTTAAATTCAAAACATATTTCACCCGAGCGTTATTTTGTATCGGTCTTTACTTTCATTCATATCGGTGTGCCACCGTTCTCAGTTTGTGAAGACAGTTTGTCAAATTTAAAACACATTTCACCCGAATGTAACATTGTAATTATTTGTACAAACACAAGCTATCCGTTAATAAACATATTTTATATAACGAAAATGCGTATATATTCGTAAAACGGGCGGATTTTATTCTCTGCTACCGATTATAAATTATAATAAAAAAGGGCTGTAAAAACAACCCTTTTGTAAATTTAAAAATCTAAAATTTTAAAGCGAGATGTAAACACTATCAAGCGAGTATGTTATTGTTGATGACGAATCATTCTTGATGTACCAATACACCTTTGAAACCGTAGGTCCGTCAGCAGCTGTCGGCTTGATTTCAAGGTTTGTCACAATAGGTGTGTCTATTGAATCTGAGCTTGCAGATGTAACACTGATTTCCGTGGTTACGGAATAGGTATCTCCATATTCACCGCCCGTAATTGTGGTTGTGAGCTTTGCAGTACCCTCAGCCACAGGAGTAATTACACCGTTTGTATCGACAGTAAACACGCTTTTTTTTGATGATGAATAGCTTATACTGCTACCTACGTAATCTGTTCCTGCAACAAGACCTGCGTTAAATTTACGGTCCAGAGGAATACTTATACTGCTATAATAGTTGGCAAAGTTAACACATTCAGTTAAAGGATTACCAAAAGAACATGTATCACAGTTATGGTTACCGAAAGCTCCTGGATTGGTCTGCAAGGTACACTTATAGCAGTTATCAACAGCCAAATTCGGACAATAAGCTTTCAACAGCATATACGGTGTAGCATTAGCACCGGTATTGTCATCGTTAGCATAAAATTGCACAACTTTTGCGGTTACAGGTACATCAACATACAACACCCGTGTGCTCTGACCGCTGATTGGTGTCATAACAATAGGATCGCCCTGCCACTTTGGGGTTGTGACATCACCTGTTCCGTAACGAATTCTGATTGTTGTAGCGGAATCTTTCCAAGATAATACATTGTTTGTATCAAAATAAAATCTGTATTTTCCGTGCGAAGTTTTCGTATATGTACTGCCACTACCGACAATATCATTATAAGACCTATATGTCTTGAGCGGTTTGTTGACGCCGACATAAAGTCCCGACGCAGATGCAGTACCGCTTGTTTTTAGGTTCTTTATAAACAGTGAAACATTCTGTTCGGCATTGCCCGAGTTAGAAATCTCGGTACAAAAATATCTTCTCTCACCTGCCTGCAGAGAACCGCTGAAATCAGTAACTGCATTCTCGCCGAAAGTAGAGCCGTCATCACCTGACTCAACGGTTTTGATACTGATATTCTGACCGTTGCTGATTTTGTACTGACCGCTCCACCCGAGAGAGTCGCCCGATTCCTCACGAGGACGGCTGAACCATGAAAAAGTCGTGGTCACACCGCAAAGCAGACAAAGTACAAGCCCGAGTGCGATTACAATTGCAAATTTTGATTTCTTCATGGTTTCACCTCCGTATAATTAATCTCTTTTTTGTTCGGTTACAGTATATGCTCCATTGCCACCGCCACTTACATAATATGCGTTCACACTATCTTTCAAAGTAATATCAACGGTCTTTTCGTTATTGGAACCGTTGCTGAAGATAACTTTCGTAAAACTCTTATCGATGTCAATGTAGTAAACATCCTGTTTCATTGTACCATACTTTTCAAGAAATGTCATTTTAACACCTGGATAATTTGCATTTTTACTGTTACCATCATTCCAAGCGTAGCAATAAATTGTGCCATTCCACTTGTAACTATTTGTAAAATACAATCTTCTTGTATTGGCTTTTACAAACTTTGCATAATAATGAATCGAAGAATTTACTGAAATACTGAGTTCGGCATTATCTGCAACCTTATGTATGCAGTCACTGTCGGAAAACCAGCCGGCAAACTGATAACCTTCATTGCAAACAGCTGTTGCCGTAACGGTTGTCTGGTCGGAATATGTATTTGTTACGGCACTTGTGTGCTCAACACCGCCAACGCTGACTTTACCGCCTGTGAAGCCGTTTTGTTTCCTTAGAGCCTGCTGAATCATAGCTTACGGCATCAAGAACAACTTCATAGCTGGCAAACGGATAGGTTGCCCATTTGCCGGAGGCTTGATCAGTATCACCGGACGATGTTATTACATAGCAATTACAACCGGAATCTCTACCTACTATATCCTTTGTCTGTACAAGTTTATTATTCCACTTATTATTCGAGTCATAACTATTATCGCTTGTGTTTTTCATCTTTACAAAAATATAATTTTCACAAGAAATCCAATTATATTCGCTATTATTTCCAATTTCAGCCTTATAAACATTCCCCTCAACAAGAGTCATGTCAAACCAATGTGATTTACTATCTTGCCACATATATACGGCAATACTTGATGTATTTGCACCATTGTTATATGTTTTCCATTCATTAGGAACCTGCAGATAAATATCACGCTTTTGTTCAACGTCAAATTTAGCATAAACAGTTGTGTTAGCCTTGATAACCGTTGTCAAAGGATTGTTTTTGTAATCGTCTGTATACGGTTGTGTACAGCCAAGGTCTGTGTACCAACCGCTGAACGAATAACCCGACTTTGGAGTAGCTGTCAGTGCAACACTCTCGCCCCACTTTGCAACAGTAGAAACTGTGCTTGCGGCTGTTGTGTCGCCTGCCTGAACAGTACCGCCTGCATTGCTGACTGCTCCGTTAAGTACGGCTGAAGCCTTTACCTCAAATTCTTTAAGCTTGAACCTTGCATGTAAAGTAAAGTCAGCTTTGATGTTTTCATAAACATAAGTTGCCTCGTTGCTGACGGGAGTATCGCTTGAATCGTTATACCAACCGTCAAAGTCATAACCCTCGGCAGGGTTTGCAACAAACGTTGCACTTCCGTCATAATCCACCGAAACTGTAACTGCAGTTGACGGTCCGACTTCTTCAGGTGCGGTAAACTTTACCGTACCTACTGAATCACCGTCAACAACTGCATTGACTGAAAATGACTGCAGCTTAAACAATGCGTAGTATTCACAATCGGCATCGACATTTGTAAGAACAAGCTGTTGTTTCGATGCTACTAGAGAGGTTGTACATTCCCTGTCGGAATACCAACCCATAAACTTATAATTGGGCTTTGTATTTGCAACAAGAGTTACGCTATCACCGTTGGTAACCACCGCAGTTGATGTTGCACCTTCCTGCGAATTGCCTGCCTTAACAGTACCTGCTATATCGACAATATTCCCGCCGAACACAGCATTAGCGGTAACTTGGCGAGATGATACATCCGAAAACTTTGCATACAGAGTCAAATCCTTCTTTATTGCCACAGTTTCCACTGTCTTATCTGTGTACTGACAATAGTTAAGAATCTTGCTGTCTGCCTTTATACTGCATTGCGGATCGGTAAACCAACCTTTAAACTCATAGTTGGCATTTGCTTTAGCCGTGAGTGTGGCAAGCGTACCCCACTCAACAGTTGTCTCTATCTTTGCGGCAGGGGTATCAGTTCCAAGCTGAACCGTACCGCCCGCTCCGTCGATTTTTCCCTCTGTTACTGAATAAACTTTGAGATTAAGATTGATAATCTTGAATTTTGCATACAGAGTATAGTCAGCCTTTATGCTGCTTACTTTGTACGGGGTCGTTTTGCTGACAAGTGTCTGACAGTTTTCATCCGAATACCAGCCCTCAAACTCATAACCCTCGCCTGCATTCGCAACAAAAGTTGCAGAACCGTTGTAGTTTACCTTGACGGTAACGCTTGTATTAGAAGCCGCGGATGACGGTGAAGAAAACTGTACTGTGCTGTTTTTCTTATCATTCGGATGATTTGCAACCGCTGTTACCGAGAACTGCTTAATCATAAATTTGGCATAATACAAATGATTTGCCTGAATATTCTTAATTGAAAGCGTAAGATCCTGACTTTCCAGTTTTGTGCAATTCTCGTCAGAATACCAACCCTTGAAGTCATAGCCCTCTTTTGGAGTGGCTGTTATTGATGTATTCTGCCCCTCAAGGTACGAACCGACAGCATATGCACCGGCTTCGCCGCCCAAAATCTTAACAGTACCACCTGTGCTGTTTTCAACAGCTCCGTCCGAAACAGCTTTTGCCTCAACCTTATACTGTCTTTGGAATTTCGCATAAAACTTATGCTCGGCTGATGTATCATTTGCTGTGTAAGTACCGTTGTTGAGGGTAACGGGAGCTTTAAATTCGGGGTCAGAGTACCAACCGATAAATCTGTATTTGTTACTGTTGGTCGGAGTCGCATTAAGAGTGACGGTTGTACCCTCTGTAACCTTAACTCTTGTTGCGCCGTCCATACCGCCTGTTACGCTTACTGTGCCCATTGGTGCTTTATTATCCTTTTCATCCTCACATGTAGAATAAACGGAAACAATAGCAGGAGGTGCCCAGTAGCCTGTGTTTTGTGAAGTAATAACATAGTTCACCGAAGAATTTCTGTTCGGTGCGCTTACGCTGTAATCTTTGCCGTTGTAAGTAAATTTGAATGTAATCGAATGTGCGGCATCGCTGTTAGGATTGGGCAAATATGCAACCCAACCGCTGAGTGACGCATTTTCATTCGGTTCAAAAGTCATTGCTATCGGAGTTGAACTGCCTGAACATACATATCAACCGCAAGATACTTTCCCGCAACCTGTGTCATCGGCAATGTTTTTCATCTTCACTTGAGAGGAGAATTTTCTGAACCTCTCCCCATGTGCCGTAGCCGTTATCTGACTTATCTTTATATCCGTAGGCTGTGAATGTCTGTGAATCGGCATCAACACCAGCTTGCAGAGTTGTTGTCCATTTTGCAACATAGCTGTTCTGCGGATTTGATGTTACTGTTGATTCACAGCTGTAGAAAGTAACTGTTGCGTTAGGCTTATCTGTATAGTCTGAACCGAGCTTAATAAAATAGTTACCGCTCGAATTCTTTGAAAGCTTTTGATACTCGCTTTTGCCATCCTGGTTAATCCAGATTGCACGATCGTTTTTGGTAGCCCAACCTGCACCGAGCGATGTATCACCCGTTGTTTTATCGGAAAAAGTCAATTCTCCTGCCTGAGGGCTTTGAGTGATAAGCTTAAAGTTGTCAATTGTAACAGTCTGACCTGCATACTTTGTTTTTCTGCTGTCATCCTGTAACCAAACACGCATTGTAACCTTATACGGTGTTGAATCTGCCGGAACGGTAAAAAGAGGACTTTCTGCTGTTAAGCCCGTGTATGAATCGAAAGATTTTACACTTTCCTTTTTTTAGTATTCAGGCTTGTACCGGCAACAACCTCTGTATTGCTGTCGCTCTTACCGCAGACAACCGTATTACTGCCGTCACAAACAAATGAAACACGAAGCTTTTCCTCGTCTGCATCAGCGTCGTTAACCTTGATTGTAGGAACCTTATCAAAATAGAATGACGCCTTTGTTCCCTTTGCGGTAACATTGAAAGAAAAATCAATGTAGTTGACATTCTTGTCGTTTACAGTAGCCTTTCTGTATGCACCGGACGCGCGCCGTTTGCAGTTAAGGTCGGAAAATAAACATCTGTGCCGTTTGCGCTTGTTGCCGAGGCAAGGTGAACATCGCCTGCCTGACGAAAATATTTTGTAAGATCAATTGTATTTCCGTCATAGCCGTTACCGTAGCCGATATTAGCGTTGGTAAACACATAGTTATCAATTGTACCGTTGTTCAAATCAAGCTTAATGGTTGAAATTGTTTCCACCCATGCAGAAACCGACACAATAGCGATTGCCAACACTTCAACAAGTGCCACAATGCTTAAAATCAAGCTTTTTCTCTTTTCTTTGCCCGACTTTTTGCCGATTGCAAACTTTTCTTTAAAATAAGCCGCCAAAAGAGCAAATCTCTCTTTCATTGTGACACCTCCTTTTTATATTTTGCATTATTAATGATACGTTGCGGTATCATCGTTGGTTACTTCATAAGAAACATTGAACGGTGTGGAGAATATATATTCATTCTTTGCCGGAATAAGCAGAGTGTGATTACCTTTCTCGTTCACAAACTTAAATCCGATAACTCGTGAGCCTCTCGGTGCGATGCAATTATCAAGGGTACATCTTGAACCGTCAGAATTAAACTGCATCAAATGGTTTGTTTCTTTGCCTTCATATTTATAAACTACATAAGGTTTATAATCTCCGCTTTTAAGATAATCTCTGAGCCACTGTTTATTACCCGGAATGTCGAGATATACACCTGTATTTATTTTTGGATCTTCAGAAGATCCTCCTCCGCTTGTCGGAGTTGTGGTTGAAGGTGTTGTTGTTTCAACAGTTGAGCCGCCCGGACTATAATCCCAGTATCCGATACAAGGGACAGTCTTTCAAAAGTACTGTCGGTTTTACCATAACCGTTACCTCTCCTGGCAGTATAAACAAGGCTGCGGTTACCGTTTACAATTCTGCTTTCCTGTAACGGATACAAATCTTTGTTATCAACATTATCATCTATCCACCTTTTGCCGTATCGCTCAATTCGTTGTTCACATCTTTCTTGGTGTGCCATGAGTTATAGATTATATTATTCGTCGTACTGAATCTGAAAAAGCTTATATCTGTTATTACATCTTTTGGCAACGCAGCTGTCCATGTGTTATATCCGTTTACCTCACCAAGATCTTTCATAACGACAGTTTCTGAGTTGCATCAGTATCTTTATACTGCATGGTAACTATACAGTCATTTGTTTTAATCCATGGATTCTCTTTGCCATCATCGCCTTTTGTTTTATCAATAAAGGTGATAGCCTCCATATCATTGTAGTTACTTTCGAGTTCAACATCAATTGTAACCGATGCACCTGCATACTTATCATAAACAGACTGATCTTCATACGCACCCTCAAACCACGCTACCAATGTTACATCAAGAGGTTTCTGACCTAAAAGCGTGAACAAGCTTTCGCCTGAATAGAAATAGAAATCAGAAAATGTCTTGCATGATGAAAGCTTCGTAGTAGGAGAGCCGACCATATTTGTTGAGCTTACTGCATTATAATTTTTAGCATGCTCGTCAATAAGAGCACTTGGATCAATTACAGTAGGAGTTTTACTGCTGTCGGTAATAAACGCAAGTCTTAACGGACAAGGATCATAGACCTTCTGATTGACAGGAACGCCTTTATCGTCACGAATAATCTCGGTTGAGCCGTCAAACTTACCGAGAACAGTTTTACGGTCTGCCGAAACAATTGTAATATTATAGCCTTTGATATAAACATTTGTCATATCTGAATCGGCATTAAGCTTAAAATCCTTATATACATATGTTTTATTCCTGTCGCCTACAGTTCCTTCTCGGAATTTCATGGCAGATGTTGAATCCTTAAAGTTGCCCTCTGACGGGAAGAACATATTCCTTCCGTCAACGCTTGAAGCCTCTTCAAGCTTAAAGTCTTTAACAACAAGGTGGTTTGAAAGATCTTCCTGACCGTCATTGACACGGAGTGCCGCACTTGACTCAAGTGAAAACGCCTGAGAATTAATACTTGCCGTATCTTTTACGGTAAACCATGCCATCGTTGTCACAAGCACAAGAGTAAAAACAAGGAACAATGATACATATGAAATTGCGAGCTTTTTTCTGCCAAGAAGTCTGTTATCGGAAAGTGCAAAAAACGAATTCTGCATTCTTTCTTTCAGTTTCATACTTCATTGCTCCTTTCCTGATTTTTATTTATTGTTGTACATCGCCCTTTGAGAGAACAAGGTTTGCTTTAAACTTTCCGTTTACAAGGGCAAGTCTTGCCTCTTCATCTTCGCCGTCAACCCACATATTACAAGTTACCATTCCTGTATATTTGTCGTTTTGAGTTGTGTCCTTTTCCAAAGTCATAATTTTTTTCTTTTCACCAAGCTCATATGTGTAATCTCCGTTGGATGTAAAGCCTTTGCTGTTTGCAACAAGAACCTTACCGAGTGGTGAATCATCATTAGCGGAAACGGATGTTATTTCCCATTTACCGTTTTTTACATAATAACTGTGCGAATATGATTTGCCCGAACTCATGTCTGTGCTTACAGAATACTTTGTTGTATCTAAGTCTGGCTTAAGAAGAATGTTCGGAGCAGGAATCCACAAAAGCTTTGGCATTGTTTCGCTAGTTTCATAATTTGCAACCGAAAACCTTACCGCACCGGTTACGCAGTCTCTTGAAATTCCCTTTGAGACACCGCTTTCACCGAAATCACTCTTATTATCTGCATTTTCACCTGTCAGATTTTTTGCATTCGGACTGATTTTAGATTTACCGTCCAGATAAATATCAAACTTGGATTTTGAACGAACATACAGGTCAAAAGAAAGGTAGTGAACCGAACTGTTAGCAAGTTCCCATTCGTCAGCATCAAGAATAGGAGTAGCAACTCCGTTTTCCTGTTTGAGGGGCGGCTTATAAAATGTGTATCCGTCGCTCGAAACCTCAGTCATCTTGATATCATTAATAAACGAATAATTTTTGCTGTTCAATTCAATCGTATTTTTGTACGCTGTGTCATCCTTCGGAGCCGGATCGTCGTGCTTAACAACAGCAATTTCAATACCGTCAGGTGCCTGACACTCAATGTTGATGCCGTCGGCTTCGGCTGAACTCTTATCCGTAAACCACGCCTGAATGCCGCAAAAGCCGGCAAGTGCAACAGTGAACAGAACTATTAAATTTTTAGCAATCATTCTGCCCGTTTTTCTGTTGGGCGCAGTTGAATTTTTCATTTTTGCCCCTTATTCTACACTATAGTAAACGGCAACAAATCCGTCAGCCTTCAATGTTTTGTTATGAACAACAGTAGTTTTTTTGCCTGTTGACTCACGAACAATGTTTTCAAAGTTCATTGCAAACGGTCTGTCAACTCCTGAGAATGTTATCACAAGCGGAAGCCTTCCGGCACTTTTCAGCTTTGAACACAAATCCGAAAAAGCAACTTCAAGGTCTGCCTGCTTTTTATAGATTTTGTAAACATCTGCACCGTTACGGGAATATCCTGCAAGCATAACACCCTTTTTGCTTCTGCAAATGCAAAGAGATCTTACAGACTTTTGAGCGTCCATAAGCTCGTCTGCAATTGAAAGCTTGCCGAATTTTGCAAGCTCTTCGGCATATTTAGAAACAACAGCAACACTGCCGAATCCGAAGTCACGAACGAACAAATCGCCGACATCCTTAATTGACTTGACTTCTTCCTTTGCAAGGCTGATTTTTTCGCCTGCTTTCTTTTCGGCTTTGCGAATTTCAGCCTGAGCCTCTTTTTTAATCTCGGCAACCTTGGCTTTCGTACGCTTTTCGCAAGCTTTTTCTGCCTGCTCAACCTTTTTGTCAACCGATTTGTATGCCTTTTTAAGCTCTGACGCATGAGCGGCGTCATTTGCGGCTGATGATTTAAGGTTGGCTTCCTTAATTTCAACAAGCTCATTCCTGTGAGCCTCTTCCTTATCGGCAAGTTCTTTAAGATGCTTTTGCTCTGTTTCATTTGCCTTTGCCGCAAAATCCGCATTCAGCTTTGCTACATAAGTGTTATGTTCAGCCTCTGCATCGTTGAATTTATGGTTAAGCGATTCAACCTCTGCCGAATGAGCGTCGTTCATCTGCTGTTTTTCTTCAGCAAAATCAGCATTCATTTTGTTGACTGTTTCCTTATGCTGAATGCGTTCGGTTTGGAGAGTATCAGTGAGCTTCTCATTTTTGTCAGACAATCGGTAATCTTACGAGCGTCCTCTTCAATCTGCGCATGACATTTTTCAAGGTTTTCCGTAAGAGCCGTAATCTTTGCAAGTTGTTCGGCAACCTGAGTTTCAAGCTCTGCAATATGAGCTTTCTGCTCGGCGATAACAGTTTCCTGCTCTTTCACCTTTGTCTGCAAACGAGCATTCTCCTGCACAAGCACGAGAATTCTGTCATTTAATTCTACTATTTTTTTATTGAGTGTGTCAATAGTCTGATTGAGTTCATCAATCGTTTTATTCAACTCTTCAATAGTATCTTTTAACTGCTGATTTTCTTCCTCAAGCTCGGCAATCCTCTTTTCTGCCTCCATCAACTTGAGTTTTGTCTGCTGGAGTTCAGCCTTAACCTCTTCAAGTTGGTCTTCAAGAGCAGAAACCCTGCCCCTAAGAGTGAGAATCTGCTGTTCTTTCTGATCAATTATAACCTTTAAATTCTTGATTTCATTCGTGAGGTCAAGAATTTTCTTTTCGCGTTCACGGATTTCACGAAGGCGGATTTCCATCTCCTCTTTACGAACAGCATCAAGCTGTGCCTGCATAACCGCCTCGCGGGTCTTCTGTGGCTTTGATTCTTCCTCGGCAATTCGTGCATTTTCAGCGTCGTACTGTTCCTTAAGGATTGAACGAAGTCCCGGGTTTGTAGCAATAGACATCATAAAATGCTGGAATCCCATCGCAAAATAAACATCCTGCTGAACAGTATCTGTCATTTTGCCGTTGTATTCCTCGCTTACAACCTCAAAGCCTTTACGCTTGTAGCTGTCGAGAAAGTTCCACAGCTCAACCACTTTTTTAAAGTTGGGGTTCTTTTTGAGAAGGTTGGTCTGCGTGAGCGGAGGACGAACCTCAGGCTCTTTTGAGATTTCCTTAATCAACTGAGTGTTTAAAAACTCATTAAGGGTTGTTCTGATTCTTCTGATTCGGTCAAAGTCCGAAAGCTGAGAAACATCAAGAACATCAAGGTCATCTGCAAGAGTTTCGTGAGATTCATTTATGTAGTTAAGATTAAAATCTACTTTTTTCTCATTAAAATCAATGTGGCGAACCATAGAAATTTTATTATAGCTGTCGTTCGGCACATCTTTCATTTTTGAATATTTATCGTCAACAAAATGAAGCGCTTTGCGAATCAGCGTCATAAGCACACGGTTTTCATAAATAGCAAAGCTTTCTTCGCGCTCAATTGTGAGGATTTTGTTAGGCGTTACCATATCACCCTCAACCTTGGCGATAAAGTTAGTGTGCTGCGAAAGGTGCTTAACAGACTCGGGGCCAATCTTTTTTGCAAGCTCAACTCTAACAAGATTGTCAACCTGCTTAATAAAACGGCGCTGTTCGTCTATTGCTTTCTGAATGTACGGAAGTGTTTCCTCAATGGCAACAACCCATTCCATATCAATTACCTTTTCGTTGGTCTTACCGTCGAGCTTATCCTCGCCCTTATCGCCGTCCTTAAGGCCTTCTGTTATGTAATTGTAAGTAAAATCATTTTTCAGAATGTCCTGCATATACATATATGCTCTGAAATATTTACCAAAATCAGCCATTGATTTTTCTCCAATCAGATAGTTTTACCGCTAAAGGAACAAAGTCCTTTCACCAAGCAAAGGGCGAACAGAGTTCGCCCTGAATTGCTAAAATTATACAAGCTTCTTGAGCATACGGAGATAATCCTTGCTCTCAGTCATATTTTCTTCGCCGAAAAGCTCGTCAATATACGCACAAAGGCCATCTATTTCATCACGAATGTATGAAAGATTGAGCGACTCAAATTTTCTAAATACCTTGCGGGCAAGAACATAGTCAAGACCGTCAAGCTCTGTACCGCCTGTTCCGACATAAGCAGGAACAAAGTCACGGAGCTGTTTTACAATACGGTTACCAAAAGCTATGCGGAAATGCTCAATAACATAATCGTCAAGGAGAGCAATCTTTTTGAGGTTCTCTTCCGAAACAACAAATTGAACCTTAGCGGCATTGAGGATGTACTCAAAATGTTTGTATGAAATGTATACAGAGTCTGTGAGAGGTGCGTCAAAAGCAACACCCTTTTTGTCGATGTTAATCGGCATAGCACGGTCATAAACCTTATCTGTGATAGCAAATGTCGAGTCATCGTTATTCGCAGTACCGATGTACCACATATTCGGCGGAATTTTGAGCTGACCGTTCACGATATGCTTCGGGTCAGACGGCCAAGAGTTCGGGATGATATCAACAACCCACTCATCTCTTGACGGCATTTCAAGAATTGAAAGCATCTCGGCAAAGTAATACTCAATCGAGCGATATTCATCTCATCGAGGATTACCGCATAGATGTTTTCGTTATACGATGCCTCATACATTGCACGGAGAAGCTCGGTTTCGTTGAACTTCTTTGTAAATTCGTTGAAGTAACCGAAAAGCTCTGTTCTGTCGCGCCATGACGGCTGAACGGAAGCAACGATTGAAGGATTGTTTACAAACTTACCAAAGGCGTAAGCAAGTGAAGTTTTACCTGTACCTGAAATACCCTGAAGGATAATAAGTCTGGTAGATGCAAACGCAGCAACAAAAAGTCTGATAAGCTTAATATCGTAGTAAAGACCAAGCTGTGAACAAGCAAAGAGTCTGAAACGCTCACAGAACTCGGGAAGTGTGATATCGTTGTCATAAACCGGCGGAACATAATCTGCCCAAAGCTGGTCGATTTCCGTAAGTTTGTAGAAACGGCTTTCGCCTGTATCCTCTTCTTCGCCGTTGTTGAGCGACTCGATTTCTTCGCCTGTAAGCTCTGAAATCTCGTTGGGGTTAAGACCAATCTGTGAAACCTTCATAGAGAGAATCTTATCCTTTTCAAGGTTGAGTCTCATAACCTCTTTGTTGAGTGCCTGAACCTCTTTAACAAGAGAATCTGTATCTTTTCTTCTTCTGTGCGAACGAATAAACTTTTTTACAGCGACGACAATAAGCCATACGCAAAGTGCAAGCACAGCAACCAGAAGCACGATGGCAATAATCGCAATTACCCATGCGAGGCCGCCAAGCTCCGTGTATAGGCATTAATAATGTTTACATAAGCGGAAAAATCAAAGGCATTGCCTACTCCGCCAAATAACCCGGTGATTATTGACCATAATGAGCCAAAAAACTGACCGAGAAATTCAAAAAGAAATTTAAATACTGTATCCACGGTACTTCGTCTCCTTAAAAAAATCTACTCTCATCTTTTGTGTAAGAACACATTTCTAAATTCCTATCTGAAATCTGTTTTAAAGGACAGATTCTTCAAGGCGGGCGGCCGATGACCGCCCCTACAGTATGTAACTGTATTTCTTTCTCAGCTCTGAGACTGAGAAGAAATATACCGTTACGATAAACGCTACTAGTGCGTTAGGGACAAATTTGTCATAACTTAATCGGAATTTTCAGCGGAGCTGTTGCCGTCAGCAGGTGTTTGTACTTCAGGCTCATTTTCCGCCTTGTCCTGATTTTCTCCGACGGAGGCAAGATATTCCTCAATAGCTCTCTTTTTCTGTTCTTCGGTAAGCTCTGCGGAATCAACCGCAAGCTTTGCCTCTTCGAGCGTTTTTTCCTTATTGTAGGCAAGGAGGTTGAGAACAACTCGGATTGCTTCATAAACAAAGAAAATAATCATCGGAAGCAGAACGCAGAGGAAAAATCCAAGCTGAGTTCTGATAAAGCTTAAAAAGTTACCCACGCCGCCAATCTTCGTACCTGTGTATTTGGCGACAATAGTTGAAGAAGTTTGAAGTTCTTCATCGGGCTCAGGGTTAGTTTTCTTATTGTCACCCTGTGTTCTGTAGTAGGTAATGTTGTCATCCTTAACAACCTCAACAATTCGGTGAGTATTGAGTTCGGAATTACCGTTGATATCCTTATAGAAAGTAACAATATCGCCTTTCTTATATTCATATGAGGGATCATTTGTAACCTCACTGAAAATTAAATCTCCGGGGTTAATTGTATCTTCCATTGAACCTGTCAGAACGCTGAGGGGTGCAATGCCGAAAATATTGGGAACCCCTGATGATTTGGAAGTTAGTGACAATGTAACGATTAAAACCGACACCGCCAGAATCAAAATCACAATAATGTCAATTATTATGTTTACTATTCTTTTTACAACTTTTTTCATAAGGGGTCTCCAATCAAGATAAGTGTATAAGCGTCTGGACATAATTTCATCTGAATTCTACTTCAAATTCATTACGTGTTTTTCCTTACCAAAAAGCGGTTAGTTCGAAACTGCTAGTTTGGCAGAATAATTTCAATTACAAGGAAAATCACGGAGTTGGTGTTGCCTGAGTACCGCTTATAGTAAATGTAATGTTTGGAAGTGAATTACCAGCGTTAGCGTTTGTACACTCCGTGTCCTGTCCTTCAAACCAAACAAAAATCTCATAATTTGCTTCGTTCCGATTTTCACCTGTAGTTACAAAATCAGCACCCTTAGCAGCTAATTTACCAACTTCTACCGAGAATTTATTATTATTCGGGGTAATTTCAACTACTTCTGTGGAAGCCTTTCCGTTGACAGCGTTGTATGCTACACCATCTTTATCAAACACAGACGTTGTAAAGTCGCCCAATCCGGTGGTTGCACTAGATGCGTCGTGTTTGTCTTTAGGAACAACAGCTACTCTAACATAGTTTGCACCTTCTGTTGTAGCTGTTTCGCCAATGGTGAAATCTATTTTAACATTATCAACAGCCGCACCGCCGTAATTTCTAATATTCAGCTCGTTAGCGTAAACGTAGTTGTTCTCTGCGGTTACATTAGGAATAGGAGTGAAGGTGTCGGTTGATTTAATGCCGAATGCGTTGGATTTTTCCGCTGTGCCAGAGTACCAAGCGGTACCGTTGGCTGATGAAGCAGGCTTAAAGACCTGATTACTATAATCATATTGCAAGTCATTAGTAAAGGTATACTTTGAACTTGCTACCTTAAGATCAGAAGCCTGTACTGTTTTTACGTTGATACCTGAAGCGGTTGTTGATGTGTTGTTTGTAAACCATGCAAATGTTGCTGTGCCGAGTGCGAGCATTGCTACGAGAAGCATTGCTACGGAAGAGATTAATAATCTCTTTCTTGATGTTGTTTTCATAGAGAAATTCCTCCTAAATAAAATAATTTTTGTCCCTAAAACACCATAGGGATTTTTTGCTATATCAGTGCCGAGGCACATAATACCAAGTTGATGTAATACTGTACCGAAAATTACGGTTTTGCTGTGGATTCTTCATCATCACGAACCGAGAACAGCATTCTCATTCTTACATGACCGTTTCGGATATCGTCGATACATTCGGGGTCGTTACCCTCAATCCAGATTACGATTGTGTATTTATCAATATCGCCAACCTTGAATTTTTCGGTTGATGTTTTATAAACTTCCTTATCGCTTACAAACTTTGTGCAATCGGTTTCGGCTTTGCTTCTGTCTTTGTACTGACCTTTGCCGTAAATTGAGCTCTTGCCGTTTTTGTAAATCATAACTCGGGTTGCTTCATCTGCCGACTTAGCCGCACCTGTGATTTCAAGCACTGCGTCATAGTCAAGCTCAACCTGTCCGTTATTTTTACAATAGAATGTATAAGCAACATAGTTTTTGCCGTTGTGCGCACCGTCCTTGCTTGTGTCAAGGTCAACAGGAAGCCATGAATATGTAATGTTTGTAACATCCTTAACCTGCTCCGCAGTAAAGTGAAGCACACTGAGTTTTGAAGTCAGCGTCTTCGCTAAGCACGATACCTTTTTTTACGGCAGGAGAATCAATGCTGATAATCAAATCGCCCCATTGCGTTACAAGCGTTGAAACAATGAACAGAATAAGAAGAATGATTATGCAGACCGAAAGGATAATACTCAAAAGCCGTCTGCGCTTTTTGTATTTTACAATCTCGATTGAATCATTTTTTACATGAAAATGTTCAATCTCGCATCTGCCATTTTCTTATCATTTAAGCGACTTAACTCCTCGGGAGTAATCGGTTGTTCAATTTTTGGTTTCTTTTTTCCGAACAAGTTTTTCTCTCCCCTCAAAAGTTAAATCCGTTTGGTTGTTGTTAATTAAGATATTGGTTTATTGTCCTTATCGCATCCGACAAAGCCAAGCTGTACAGAAAGCTGTGCATCCTGAACATCGTCATCACACTCGGGGTCGTTACCCTCAATCCAAAGGCGAACTGTTACCTTAACAGGTTCGAGCTGATTAAGATGGAAAAGTCTCGTGTTGTTTGAGTAAACCATTGAACCTGACGGCAAATCGAAAGTTGTCTGTCCGTTTACGGGAGTGCTTCTGTTTGGCTCATAAATTGTTGTGCCGTTGCCTGTTCCCTCGGCTGTGAAATCAACTCTTGTACAATTTACTACATCAGCCTTTGCACCGGTTGACTCTGTTGACACCTTTGTACCGTCATCAGCGCCTGCTTTTGTGCTTTCGGTTGTGAGATGAACCCACATTTCCTCGGTTGCGATGAAGTAGCATTCAAACTCAAGGTAGCTGCGCTTGTTAGGCTCTCTGACTGTGCCGCGCTGATTGGTGAACTCTGTACCCTCTCTTGTTGTGACAGGGTCAAGCACCGTATCTTCAAGGTTGAACCGTGCTTTTTAAGGTAATCGTCAATCATTTCATTTGTGATTACCTTGCCGTATTTTTCAAGGTCTTTGCCGTGGTTTTCCATACTTACTTTGAGCTGAGCGGCAAGGCTGATATTGAGGTCAAGCCTGTCCACACCTGCAAACGTGTTTACCGAGAACCACGCAACCGTTGCTGTTGTCATTGAAAGAAGGGTTATGATTGCAACAAAAACAATCAGCCTTTTTCTCTTTTTAAATGGAACTTTGTCGCTGACCATCTTATCAATAATCCTGTTAAAAAGGCCCACAAAAACCCTCTCCTCTTAAAAAATAATGCACTAAAATGGTGCACTGCTGTACAAAATATAATAATATTCTATACCTTCAACGCACATTTTGCAATATTTGTTTGTCCTCTGTCATTTTTTTTGGATGAATTCACAAGATTTTCACATTACATTTGTGCATTCCTCTAAACTTTTCTTTTTCGATTATATTTTAATGGTCTTAATCTGCTTGTCTTTTATTCATATTCTAACCTTTAAAATGATATAAAAAACAAAAAATCCCCTTTAATTAAGGGGATTTTAGGTTTACAATAATAACAAACGACATTTAATTAAATTTGAGGCAAAAGTTACAACCGTGTAACTTATTTTGTTATATTGCTGTTTTAAATTATTTAATTTTGTTTTCTCACTATTTTGTACTCATCATAAAGTTGAAAGTAATGACAGGTGTCTGTGCTTCGGGTTAAAAACCTTGCCATTTCGTCCTCGTCAAGGTTGATATTGCAATAATCACCGAATTCGTCATCACTGACAAAGTTTGCACAAAATTCGCATTGGTCAGCCATTATGTCCACCGTCCTTTTTAAGAAACTCATATTTATTGTAGGTGAACGGAACATAATTCTCGAGCTGATTGAAAACCTCTTCTTCGGTATCGGCAATCGTGTAGAGTCTGTTACAGGCATTGGTCATAAACTTTTCGCTTACGGCATTGTCAAGCATTGCAAGCATTGAGTTATAGTAGCCTTTTACATTATATATAATGATAGGCTTTGTGTGTCTGTTAAGCTGCTTTAGTGTGAGAACCTCAAAAAATTCTTCAAAAGTACCCATACCGCCGGCACAAATTACAAAAGCGTCCGCTTTATCTTCCATAATACCTTTGCGTTCACGCATTGTATCTGTTACAATAAGTTCGGAGCATTTGTCGAAAACAACACCCACATCAATAAAAAAATCGGGTGTAACTCCGATTGTGTGGCCACCTGCGCTGTATGCGCCTCGGGCAGATGCGCCCATAACACCGTATTTTCCCGCACCGAAAACAAGGTTGTAGCCCTTTTCGGCAATCTTTTTGCCGAGATGCTCGGCAGATTCAAGATAGATTTTGTCAATTTGCTCACTTGATGAGCCAAAAACGCATATATTCATACCTATTTATCCTTTCGCATTTGCGTTGTATTTTTTCTGATTTTATCGAAAACAACCGTCGGTTATCTGAACTTAGTTTGAAGATTGCGACAGATTGCAACCATCCGCAATTAGATTATACATCTCAAATACACGGCGGTCAAGCAGTCAGAACAACGGCAATGCACAATTTACACAGAATTTATTTTTTCAAAACATTCAAAACATAAAAACTTATATTAATCATTTTATTCAACGGAGATTACATTATGTCTGCTACTTCTTCAAAACTCAAAAATCCTAACGATTCAGTATGAATCAGCGCGTAATCAAGCTTGCGTGGCCGATATTTTTACAGCTGTTGCTCGGCATCTCACTCGGCTATGTTGACACGATTATGCTCTCAAACTACAACGAAACCGCCGTTGGTGCAATCGGCAACGCAAACCAGGTTCTCGGTTTTCTGACTCTTGCCTTTAACATTATATCAAGCGCAACGGGCATAATCGTCAGCCAGTACCTTGGGGCAGGTAAAAAAGAAAAGATGAATATGATTTACACGGTTGCGTTGTCATTCAACCTTGTGCTGAGTATTGTAATCAGCTTTGTTGTTTTCATATTCAGCCGAAATCTGCTTGAGGCAATGCAGGTGCCTGCGGCAATGCTTGACGAATCGGATATGTATATGCGAATAGTCGGCGGTACAATCTTTACTCAGGCGCTTATTAATGCTTTTAACTCAATTTTGCAAGCAACGGCAAAACTGTTTTCGGTATGATTATCGGTCTTGGAATGAACATTATCAATATCTGCGGAAATGCTCTTTTGCTCTACGGACCGCTTCAGGTTCTCGGACTCGGTGCGTCGGGTGCGGCTGTTTCCACATGCGGAAGCAGAGTTATTGCGGTAATTGCATCCGTTATATACTTCTACACGGTTATCAAAGGCAAGTTCAGCCTTAAATATCTTCGTCCGTTTCCGTATGATGTTCTCAAAAGCCTTCTTAAACTCGGCATTCCGACAGCAGGCGAGAACATTTCCTACGACTGTTCACAGCTGTTTTTACAGGCATTCATCAACACAATGGGTATCGTTGCAATCAACGCAAAAATCTACGCCAACATGCTTTCAATGTTCACATATATGATTGCTCTTGCCGCTGCAAATGCAACACAGATTATTGTCGGTCACAGCGTAGGCGCTCACGATTACGATTTTGCATACCATAGGGTGCTGAAAACTTTGCGTTTCGGTATGATAATTTCAATCTCGGTTGCAATTGTAAACTGGTTGATTTCGCCTTTTACACTCGGACTTTTCACAGGCGATAAGGCTGTTATCGCACTCGGTTCATCGGTTATGTTCATTGCGATTATTCTTGAATTCGGCAGAACAACAAACCTTGTTATAATCAACAGTATGAAAGCCGCCGGCGATGTTAAATTCCCGACTGCACTCGCAATTTTTTCAATGTGGCTTTTGAGTGTCGGACTCGGCTGGCTGCTCGGAATTTATTTCGGAATGGGACTTACCGGAATTTGGATTGCCATGGCTGCCGATGAAATTTTCAGAGGCGTCGTTGTGTTTATCCGCTGGATAAAGGGCGGTTGGAGAGGCAAAAGGGTTGTGCTTGAAGATAAGACAAGTCCAACCGAAGCGGCAGAAGTTACGGCTTAATCCGACAAAAGGAATATGATACCATAAAATAAAGGAGATCAAAACTATGAATTTTGCGGAATACAATGTTAAGGACGCAAACCTTGAAGAAATTTTGCTTGCACTCAAGTCGCTTGATACGGTTGAGGCTGTCGCACTCGGTGGTTCTCGTTCAACAGGTGCAAGTGATGAAAATTCGGACTACGATATTTATGTTTACTGCGCTGAAATTCCGACAGCCGAAACAAGAGAAAATCTCCTTGGAAAATACTGTTCGATTGCAGAATTCGGCAATCATTATTGGGAGAGCGAGGACAACACGGTTATGAATAACGGTATTCCCGTTGACATAATCTACCGTGAAGTTGACAGATTTGGTCGGTATATTGATACGGTAATCAAGGGCGGCAAGGCTTTTAACGGCTATACAACCGCATTTTGGCACAATATCAAGAACAGCAAGGTTCTTTTTGACAAGACAAGCACTTTTACAAAATTCAGAGATATGGCGCAGATTGATTTTCCTGAAAATCTCCGCAGTGCGATTATCAAAAACAACCGCAACCTTTTGAACGGAAAGCTACCGTCGTATGACAGGCAGATTAAAAAGGCTCAGGAGCGTGGCGATATCGTCAGTGTCAATCACAGAATCACCGCTTTTCTCGAAAGCTATTTTGATGTTATCTTCGCACTCAACCGTCAGACACACCCCGGTGAAAAAAGACAGGTTCAGCTCTGCAAAAAGTATTGCACCCTCTTGCCAAAGGATTTTGAAGAAAACATAAACGCTCTTATGAAGTCAATCTCAGACGGCGGTTCATACGAAATCGTCACAGCAATGGTCAATAACCTTGATGAAATTCTTAATGATGAATTCAAATAAAAAAAGCGGTGACGGAACTTTCCGACACCGCTCAATATTTTTCAGCAATATAAAATTCAAATGGAATGTTGACATTGATTTTTGCATAATATATAATAAGAACACAAGGAAAACCGTTAAAAGCGGTTAGTCCCAAGGTTTTAAAACGAATATAAAATAATCGTCCGATATTTGAGGCTGTCGGGCGATTATTTTTATGCTATTGATGACTTCTGCGAGTGCTATAAGTAAAATTATCAGCAAAACCGATTCAGTCATGCATATCACCCCCTTTCGGGAGTGCTAACCGCCTTAAACTTCCTTGCGTTCTTGTATTGCGTTGTATCAATTTAAATTTACAATGTCAACCATATGAAAAGGGGCTGTGAAGAAATGAAGTTTAAGACTCCATTCTTCGCAGCTCCTTCCAATTTTTGTGAAAAATAAGGCAATTTGTTAAAAAGGCATACTTTCCCTGTAGCTGTCAAAACAGGGGAAGTTTTTTCACAGCCCCATACTTGCATTTACAGTAACAAATCCGTACCGGATTACTACTTTGCTTTCTTCTTACGAACAATAGCATATACAATCACACCTATGATAAGTAAGAAACCTGCGATTGAGCCAAAGAATAAAAGCTTATTGTTATAGTATCGTATAAAAAGGTTAGTTGTTACATAGAAATCTTTAATTTCTTTTGTAATTTTGTTACCCGCCGCATCCGTACAAACAACTTTCATCTTATGCGCTCTGGTAGAGTTACCTGAAACATCAAATGTAAATTCGCCGTTTTTTCCTAAAATATCAGCAATTTCCTTTGCGTCCCATGTTTTATAAGCCTTGTCATAATTATCAAGGTAAACAACAACTGAATTGAGAAGCAAATTATCATTTGCGATCATAGAAACTTTTAATTTTTCCAACGGATATGTTTGTCCGCTTTCAAGATTATCAAGTACTACATTTGGCTTTGTTTTATCAACACCAAAGCGAATTTCTTTGTTCTTTGTATCAAGCGTATTTTCAGATATATTTCCAGCTGCATCTTCTGAATGGAAGCTAAGTCTGTACACACCGTCATCGCTAAAATTCTTTGCAAAAATAGTATATACATACTTATACCATTTTCCGTTGCCGCCTTCCACATCAATTCTGTAATCAGTACCGTTCTTGAGCTTGATAGTGTCACTGTTTTTGAATAGTGTTATTTTTATGTTGTTGAGTTTATTGACATTGGTTTCTGTCACAACAATATCTTTAACGCTCTTTGAATATGCACCGTTAAGCTTTTTTGTTGCACTGTCGAAGGCATATGTTGAACCAAAACGGTTAGCAGAGAAGACAACAGACTTCGTTGATGTATTGCCTGCCTTATCGGTAAGTGTTGCCGTCAGAGTGTAAATATCATCAACTTTCTTTTCTTTTTCAAAGTCATAAAATATAAACTTTTTTCCGTTTATCTGATCGTCATAGTAACCTTCAAGATCAACATTATCTCTGTTTGCACCAACAAGTTTTATCGAAACATTATTGTCATCATAATTATCGTCTGAATATGAAACAACAGGAAGAATATCTCCTGAATATGCAGAATTGTTCTTAACGCCTGTTATTTCAAGGGTTGGTGCGGTTTTATCAATGTAGAATGACTGCGTATTAAATTTTGCGGAATCATTGCCTGCCTTATCCTTGACTGATATGTCAAATGAGTAGTAGCCGTCACTGCTATAAGCAATAGTAGCTGTATGCTGATCACCACTTGAACTCCAACCACTCATATTAGGCGATTTTTTGTCACCTGCTGAGAATGAAACATTTACACGATTGACATCAAAGTTATGCTCAATAATTGTGACAGTAGCTGTTCTGTCAGCCTTGTAATAATTGCCGTTTCTCGCTGAATTATTATCATAGCTTACAGTAATTGTAGGAGCAGTTTTGTCTATGGTAAATGATTTTGCGGCTACAGTTCCTGTTGCATAATTCTCCCCGCTGCATTTGTTACCGGCAAGGTCTGTGTATGCAATACTGAAATGATAATCTCCGTCTGCAGTGTATGGAATTGTTGCAGTCCATCTTGTATCATCCTGATTTCCTGTTCCAACAGTTTTTGTCCAGTTGGAAATTCTCGGAATATTGCCGTCAGTATTTGTAATTTTTACAACTACATCATCAGGATTGAAGTTACGCTCTGTAACAACAATTCTTGCAGTTCGTCCTGCCTTGAAATATGAATTGCTGTCGGCAGAATTGTTATCATATGAAACATCAATTCTTGGTGCGGTTGTATCAATCTTTAATTTTGCAACACCCTCCGAATCATTAGCGGCATTGTCCTTTGCATAAACTACAACTCGGACATCATTACTGTTATTCTTTGCACTGTCAACAGTGATTGAACCTGTCCACTTGCTGCGCAAATCAGACTGTTTCGGATTAGATTTGTTGAATGAATACAGTGTTCCTTCCTGTGTCAGAATATTCTGACTGTAAACTCTGTAAGATACCTCTTTCAGACCTGAATATGTTCCGCCTGTAAGCGGGTCATTGACCGAAATCGACACCTTGACATTGCCCTTATAGAATCCGTTGAGTGGCTGTTGAGGATTAACAGTTACCTTAGGTGCAACTGACTCCTCACGGGGCTTTTTGTTGTCTGCAATTAGTCCGTTGGTACTTATGTAAGTATAGTTGCCTGCATAGTCCGTGATTTTTACATAAACAGCACACTGCTCATTTGGACGCACTTCAAGTGAACTGAATTTTGCCCACGAAGTTACATTGTCAAGCTGTGCCTTTGTGAGAGGTGTCGTACCGTCGGTTGCATTTTTGGCTTTAACCTTGTAATACTCAACCTTTGCAATAGGCGAAGTTTTATCATTCTGACTGCCTGTTACTGTAATCTTCTTTTTTGACCAGAAACCAAATGTTAATGTCTTACGCAGTTCTGACCATTCAGTCTCCTGTCCTTCGGCAGACTTTGCCTTTAATGAACCTGTCGGACTTGTCTTATCAACCGTGAATTTATACGGATTGCTTTGACCCGAAACATCAACGCCGTCATTAGCATTTCCCGCCTTATCAGTATAGGATACAGCAAATGTGTAGTTTGCATCCTTTTCAAACTTAATTGTTGCCGTATGCGTATCCTTATCGTGGTTGTTGCTATCATTTTCAACAGTAGTCCAACCGCTGATTTTGTAAGCATCTGATACCTTGTTATTTTTTGCATCTACGGCACTGATTATAATGCCCTTGGTTGCATCAGCCCCATCAAAATGACTGCTTCTTTCAGTAACAGTCACTGTTGCAGTTCTTGATGTGTAATAACCGTTTTTTGCACCGTTGTTTGCTGTGCTGTTATACTTCACATTGATTTCAGGCGGAGTCTTATCAATGACAAGTGAAATTGTATGCTCGTCGTCTTTTGTTTTGTTTCCTGCATTGTCGGTAGCTGTTACAACAACTTTTACATTATCAGAATTATTCTTTTCGGCCTCAACAGTTATAAGTTTCGATATTTCTGTCTCAAGCTGTTCCTTTGTAGGATCTGTAATATTAAATTCATAAGTATCTTCCTGTGTTACATTCTCATCGCAATACACCTTATAATTTATGGATTTAATACCCGAACATACATCCTTAACACTAACTGTAACATCTACATCTCCGTTGTAAACATCTACATCTTCGTTGTAAATTTTACCGTATTTGTTTTTAGGACTAACATCAAATGTAATTTCCGGTGCTTTATTATCAGCTATTATGCCGTTTGAAGAAACATAGGTATAATTGCCTGCATAATCTTCAACACGACCATAAATTACAGCCTGCTCACCGGGTGAAACCGTAATAGAATTATTGTACTCTTTGAACTCGCCTTCATTGTAGAGTTTATCAAGTTTTCCCTCATCAAGTGCAGTATCACCGTTATATTTGAAATAAGAAACACTCTTTATCGGTGAAATATCATCTTCCGCATTTGTTGCAGTTACCGTCACATTGCCATTATTCCAAATTCCGAATGTAATTGTTTTGAGAAGTTCGTCCCATATATTTTTTTCATATATAAGCTCAAGAGAAGGTGATTTTGTATCTACTGTAAATTTGTACGGAGTTTTCTGTTCTGATACATCAACTTTTTCAGCACTTTTTCCTGCCTTATTTTGATATGATACAGACCAGTTGTAATTTCCGTTATCAACAAATGATACAGTCGCCGTATGCTTATCACCATTGGTATCCCACTCGGAAATCATCGTTGTTTTGTCAAGTGATATTTCTTCTCCGTTAATGTCTTTAGCAGAAATTACAATTCCGTCAGTTGCAGCTTTTGCATCAAATGTTGACTCCCTGTCTGTAATTGTTACAGTTGCAGTACGGTTTGCATTAAAATAGCCTCTTTCATTTTCTGCGAATTTTAAATCATTATTGTCGAACTTAACCGATATTGTCGGATTTGTTTTGTTAATATTCAGAACAACAGAATTTTCAGATGGATTTCCCGCGTTATCAACAGCTGTTACAATAACTTCTACATTATCAGAGTTATTCTTTTCTGCATCAACAGTTATGTTGTCCGAAACTTTTTGCTCAAGCTGTGATTTTGTGGGGCTTTTTACATTGAAGTTATAAAGATCCCCTGACTGTGTAACCTCATTGCCGTTTCTTACCTCATAATGCACATTCTTAATACCCGAACAGTTTGGACTCATCTCATCAACATTAACATCGACTTTGACATCTTTATTGTAATAATCGTTTTCATTTGGAACATCAGGGGTTAGTGTAATTTTTGGAGCTGTTTTGTCAACTACCATACCGTTTGAAGAAACATAGGTGTAGTTACCTGCATAATCTTCGGCACGGAAATAAATCACAAATCTCTCTTCGGAAGATATTGTTGCAAAATTCTTACATTCTGTGAATTTGCCATTATTGTAGAGTTCATCAAGTTCTTTATCACCGAGTGCAGTATCACCGTTATATTTGTGATAAGAAACACTCTTTATCGGTGAAATGCCATCTTCCACATTTGCAGATACCTTCACATCACTCTTGCTCCAAATTCCGAATGTAATTGTTTGGAGGAGTTCGTTCCACGTATTTTCTTCATATGTAAGTTTAAGAGAAGGTGCAGAATTGTCAACGGTAAAATCATAAACACAATCGCCTGTTTCTGTCACACCGCTGTTTTTCAAACCTGCCTTATTTTGGTATGATACAGACCAGTTGTAAATTCCGTTATCAACAAATGATACAGTCGCTGTATGCTTATCACCGTTGGTATCCCACTTAGAAATCATCTTTGTTTTGTCAAGTGATATTTCATTTCCGTCAATACCTTTACCAGAAATTTTGATTCCGTCAGTTGCAGCGTTTGCATCAAATGTTGTGCCTCTATCTGTAATTGTTACAGTTGCAGTTCTTTGAGTGTAATAACCTTTTTCAAAATTTGTATTGGTGTTACCGTTGATTTCTACATTTACAGTCGGTGCCGTGGCATTGATTTTTACATCCTTGTATGCCTCGTTTTCATTACCTGCAAGGTCTGTTACCTTCAATACAATTTTTACATTGTCGCTGTTATTTTTTTCTGCATCAATTTTTACATCATCAACAGATTTTTCTTGTAAAATTTCATCACCCGATTTATAGGAATAGAGTACATCGTGAGCTGTTACTGTCTCACCATTTTTGTAAACCCAATATTCCAATTTGCTTATTCCGGAATAAGCATCTGAATCCTTCGCACTCAGTGTAACATTAAAATTAGAATTGTAGTAGCCGTTTTCATTTGCTCCTTCGGCACCTATTTTTGGATTAGGTGCAGCCTTGTCAATTACAATTTTCAAATTGTCAAATTCTTCACTGCTTATTTCGGTTTCATTCTTATAAACAATGACTTCTTTGACAGTTTTTGTATCAGTAATTTCAACAGATTTTATTCCGTATCCACCTATAGATGTCTTATCGTCAAATATCAGCTCAATGCCGTTCTTTTCCGTACTAAAAACAACTGCAGCATCTTTATTAAACACAAATGTTCCGTCACTTGATGATCGAATAGCGTCATCCTTGTCCCACTTGTAGTCGCCGGATTCCATTTCAGAATACTTTTTAAATGAAACTGATACTTTGTTTGATTCACTTGTAATATTTTCAATTGAAAGCTTATATGTGTTTTCGCCACTTCGTGTAACGGATGTTTTTTATCTTCTCCGTTCACTTTAACTTCGTCAATACAGTATCCTTTATTTGCAGTAATTGTAATATTAGTACTTTCACCGTAGTTTACTTCTGACTTATCTGCCGTTACAGAACCGTTTTCACCTGCATTAACATCGATTTTGCATAAAATCGGAGCAAATGTTATTTCAATTTCATAGTCCATAGCAACGCCCGTTTGTTCCCACTTATACGATTTATTGGCATTGAAACGGTTATCATCATAGCTAATTTCTTTCCCATTGATTTTAACAGAACTTACACGATAAGTTTCGCTGGGTGTGGCGGTTATACTAACTATACCATCTTTTTTTACAACAACAGTACCCTCCGTTGGTGTACCATCTCCCTGCGTCAGTGCAGGTCTGACACTTACATTACCGTTTTTGTTCCAGGATACTTTTACGGTATAAACCTTTACAAATTCCACTTTGATAGCAATGTCGCTGTTAACAGTAAGCTCTTTATTAAAATTAAATTTTGATGTATCTGTTACAGTTTCATCTTCTCCGTTTATAGAAACAGACAAAATCTGATAACCCTCATCTGCCGAAACAGTCAGGTTCGTTTTGGTACCTTCGTCAAAAAGTTGATTTTCAGAACTGTCTTTGTCAAGCTTTACAGAACCACCCGAATTCTTGTCGATACTTACGGTATACTCTTTTACAAAAGTAACCTCTACTGTAAGTGCATCTGATACTTTAAAAGAATTTCTGTATGACTTTCCTTTTTCAACAGACTTTGTTTCGCCGCCGATTACAAGTTTCTTGATGTAGGTATCTTTTGCCGGGGTAACTTCCAGTTCTACCGTACTGTCTTTTTCAACAGTTTTAGAATCCGTTACCTCTTCGTTATTGATTTTAACGGTACCGCTTCCATTTTTATTTACGGTAATCGGAACAGTATCTACAACCTTTTTCTCCAGTTTGACATCAATGTTGTCGTTTACATCTGTTACATCGACCTTGCCGGTCTTTGTAACATAGCCGTCAGCCGAAACGCTGTATTCAAAGGTCACCGTCTTGCCGTCAGCAATGTCTTGCTCATAGTTTTTCATCTCGGCAATAACAGCTTCGCCTTCGTTGGTTTTTACCGTATTGTCTTCCTTAACATTTTGGTCAATGAGCACCTTGTATTCAATACTTGCGTCATTGATGTCTGCGTTATTCACGCTATCCTTTACACAAACAGTAAATGAGTCAACATTGACTGATGTGCTTGCGAATGCGGTTATCGGCAATATGCTGAGAACCATAAGCAGTGCAAGAACTACAGAAAATGCACGATTGACCAATCCGCTTTTTTTATTGTACATTTTTACCTCTCCTTACTTTCAATGCTCTTTTCAAAGCATCTTATATATTGAAAATTTCTGCCATTTAACATACAATGCAAGTTAAACGATAAGAATAAAAAGGACACATCTGTAATAATAAGCCATGGATTTTTCATGTTAAAGCACAATACAATAACAAGAATTATCACAGATATTATCAATACGCCGTCTGCTATACAAGCAGGTTTGTTTTTACAAAATGAAATTATACCCAAACTGTCATCAGGTTTCTTGACCTTTCGCTTTTTAGAGCATTTCAAAATCGTTTTTCTTACATTATTTGCCTGCCAGAACGATACCTGAGAAATAATAAAAAATAACCAGAAAAAAGCTCCTGTAAGAATCAATAAAACATTTCGTTCTCCTCCGCTGTTCAGCGGAATAAGCAACAGCACAAGACTCGCAAGAACAGCGAACACAACAGAAATAAGGAAGTTAAGCATAAGTTTTCTTACTGATTTATTCACTATAACACCCCTATTCTATAATTTCGTCACTATCAGTGAAGCCTATTTCCACTTCGGTGCGAATTTCGGTGCGCTGTCCGCTTTCAACTGTATTTTTGGTTACATTTTCCTTTGTGTTAAAGTCAGACAAAACAACAGTGTCCTCAGATGCAGAAACATCGTTCAAAATTGTTGTTTCATCAGCTGTTGTGTCCAGAATTGTAGTTTCTTTAGATTGTGGATTCAAATCCAATGTACTGAATTTTTCTGTAATCGGTGAAACAGTATCTCCGTATCCTTGATTTGCTATGTTTCCCGAAGGCGTCATCTTATCGGTTATTTTGCCTCTTGCTAAATTAACCGCACTCGGCTTGTAAGACTTTCTTCCGGACATTTCATTTTTTTGTCTTATGTCATTGATTGCCTTTTTTGCCGTAGAACCTGAAAGATTTCCGATTACCTTCCGTATATTCAGTACAAAGAAGAGTATAATGCTGAGTACAAGCATTACGACTGCAAGAATGTATGCTACCACAGAAAGGATTTGTAATAATTCAACCGACATTACTGAGCCCCTCCCTTGCTTGTGCTATATGCTGCATCAATTGCCTTTTTTGTATCAAAAAGCAATGACTTGGTTCCATTCTTCTTGGCAGTTGTTTTTTCTGTAGTAGTCTCAATATCTTCTAATGTATCCCTTATCAGATAATACATATCCGATATTTCTGATTTGGTAACGTCATCACCTTTGAACTTTGTAGCGTACTGTGAAATGGCATTTCTGGCAAGTTCAAGCAATTCCAACCTTACAATTTCACTTTCACTAGTGTCTTTTGCTATTGAATTCAAAAGTTCATTTATGTTATCAAAGAAAGGTTTATACTTTCCTTTGTCATCCGCTTCTGTAACATCTGTTGTAATGTCACGGTAAAATTTTCCGATACTCGAATATGCCTTTGCCATATTCAGGTTTTCATATCCTTCGGGAGCATTGTTAATAACATCTTGGAACCACGCAATTGAACTTGTAGCTCGTGTTATCGGATTGCCCTTACCGTAATCATAGTAGTACCAGAATAATTTTCCTGTTTCAAAGCATATTTCTGTATAATTTTCAGGGTCAGCCTGCAATTGCTTTTTGTTGTTATTTATATATTTAATCAACTGTGCGGATTCCTCGGTAGAAAATACCGAGTCGTTTTCTTTATAAGCTTGGATTAAGCCAAGGTAGGCATCTTTCTCCCCCGCTTTATTTGGAACTGCGATAGCCTGACCGTATAACTTAATTTTCTTATTATAGTCGGTAGCTTTTGCTGCATCAGACATTAAATTTTGATATGTATCCGTTGCTTTCTGTGCTGCAAAATAATTAAGGGTAAACCCACCGACAGCAAATATTACAGCTAAAGAAAGAGTTGTTATAAAACCCGCTAACTTCTTTTCTGTTTTTTCTTATATACATCGTCAATTTCTTCATAATGCTCAAGAGCATACATCAGTTCAGCCGCTGACTGATAACGATTGTTCGGATCTTTCTGCGTACATTTAAGAATGATACGCTCAAGTCCACTTGATAACGCAGGATTTTTCTGACGAATAGGCTCCATTTCATACGGCGGCTCGCTGGGATTACATCCGGTAACAAGGTGGTAAAGCGTTGCTCCGAGACAATAAATATCAGTTCGTGCGTCAGTTTGTCCCATTCCTCCGAACTGTTCCGGAGCAGCATAACCAACCGTGCCAAGCAAGTTGTGTCTGCAAGATTTTTTTCCTTAAATTCTCTGGCAGTACCAAAGTCAATCAGCGTAACATTTCCGTCAGGCTTAAGCATAATATTCGCAGGTTTCATATCACGATAAATTATCGGAGGTTGCCTTGAATGGAGATAACCCAAAACATCACAAAGTTGTTTTGCCCACTCTATTACCCTGTCTTGAGGTTGCGCACCATATTCTTCAAGTGCTTTATTAAGTGAATTACCCTGAATGTAATCCATTATAATGATAAAAGAATCATCTGTATCAATAACATCTATGATACTCGGCAGATTAGGATGACTTAATTTTTTAAGAATATCCGTTTCAGCCACAAGTCCCTGCTTAACTGCCTCAAAATCAAGAACACCGTCCTTTCGGACTTCCTTAACTGCCCAGGTCTTGTTTGCTTTCTCGTTAATCGCCATATATACAACACTCATACCGCCCTGTCCGACTTTACTGAGTATTTTATATTTGCCGTCAACAAGAGATCCTATTTTAAGCATCCCGTTCCCTCCAATTTTAAAAAGTTCTGACAGTAATTACCGAAATATTATCTCTTTCTTGACGCTGCTTGTTAAGTTCAACAAGTGATTGCATATTACACTTCATCCCCTCAGCATCAACCATAACATTCGGATTTAGTGAATTATATATTTCTTCATTGCTGATTTCGTGTCTGAATCCGTCACTGCACAACATATATACCGCATTCAGCTTTGTATCCCCAAAAAACATATCGGGATAGACCTCTTCGGATGCACCAATACATTGTAACAAAACGCTTCTTCTTACATCGTTTTTGGCCTGTTCAGGCGTGATGATTCCCTGTTCAATTTCTCTTGCTACAACGCTGTGATCTCTTGTCATCACTGTCACATTATCACTGATTTCATAGGCACGAGTGTCGCCAACATTGATGATATAATATCTATTTTCAGTCAAAAGTATTGCCGTCACGGTCGTGCCGAGTCCACTTGCAAGTCCGCATTTTTTTCCGTAATTCTTTATTTTTTCATTATATTCGATTGCAATTTCTGTCCAGTCGGAACGAATATCAACATCATCAAACCCCTCTTCGCATAAAATCGGAAGTTTGTTATCTACCCATTTGCAGTACCCATTTACAAGTGACGCACTTGCAATCTCGCCTTTTGAAAGGCTCCCATACCGTCACAAAGCACAGCGAAAACCATTTTTCCTTTTGGTGTGGACAGTACTCTAACATTAAAACTGTCCTGATTTGTGCTTTTAGTCGTTCCTATATCAGTAATGGCGGATATTATAAAATCCATAGTCACACTCCATAATTTATAACATCTGAATTATTAAAATCTTCTGATCAAAACATCTTAACTTTAATAAAGTTTGAATTCAAAATTCTCATTACCCAAACGAATTTTATCACCGTGATGTATTTCGGTTTCAGCATTACTCGGAATCATTTTTTCATTAACAAATGTATGGTTTGTTGAATTTGTGTCAACAATATAATACTTGTTACCTCTGGTAATTATGTTAGCGTGACTTCTGCTTACAGCAGTATTGTCACTTACAAAATAGTCAACATAACTTTTTTCTTTGCCAATACGGAAAACCGGCTTGGTAAGGTTAATTATTTCATTATTTTTATTGCGTAAAAGATGCGGCCTTACTGCCTGAGTCTGCTGCAAATCTCCGCTTAAGACTGTAGTTTCACCGATTTTTCCGTTATTTAAAACTGTGGTATTGCCAAAGTTCATAGGCTGCCCCTGTGGTTGTAACTGCTGAACAGTCTGAACTTGTTGAACATTTTGAATCTGCTGAACCGGCTGATTGTACGGCTTATTTTGTAACGACCGCTGTACAACAGGCTGAGCCGGAATCTGTGAAGGCTGTGTTTGCGGTCTTGCTGTAGGTTGATTCTGCTGTTTAATCGGTGTGGGCTGCTGTATGTTTGAAGCAGGTTGTCCCGGAATTGCAAAGCTGCCGCTTCCTGAATTCTGATTTACATTTGGAATTTTATAGCCGTAATTACCATTGATTTTACTTGCGTTTCCGTTAACATTTTGATTAGCCTGTGCCTGTTTTTGTGCATCATTTTTAGCCTTTTTAGCTGCCTTCTGCTGATCGTATAAGGCCTTGTTTTCTTTACTGTAGTGCATAAGCAAGTTAAACATACTAATCTTTTTCTCAGGTTCTTCAGGTATTACAGGCTGTGACTGCTGTTGAATCGGCGGTTTAACAACATTATTAGTGCCAGAAACTGTTGATTTAACAACCGGCTGTGATTTAGGCTGATTTATCTGAATCGGTTGTGAAACAGGTGTTGTTCTGGGTTGTACCTTATTTACAGCAGGAATCGACTCCAAAGCTTCTTTAGGTTTTGGCTGAACCACTTTTCGAACGCTGACTACCTGTTGTACAGGTGTCGTATTAACTGATTGTTCATTCTTTAAACCATCAATAAGCTTTTTAAAGTCAACGAGTGAAAAAAGAGGTGAGCCATTTAGGTAATTAAATATTTTTGTAACATGGTCAGAATTTTCAGTTTGATCAAACTGAGTATTAACCATAATGTTTTTGAAGAAAGCCCCTAAATCAGGTTTTTGTATCTCATTGTTAGTTATAGGCAAACATATGAGAGTTGCCTCACAAGTTGACACATCTACAAATATATAGTCCAAATCAAGAATAACACTTGATATATCAATCATATAGTCTTCTGCTGATATTAAAGCGTTGACTATACCGTCAAAGACGCCGAGTAATCTTTTACGGTTCACTACTCCCGTAAAAAATTGTTTCATAGAAATTTTAGCCGAAACATTATACTTTATGAATCTGACTTCATCCATTTGAGTGAAAATTGTTTTTATCAATCCTGGAATATTGTTGTTGGTAATCATACCAAGGCTTAATGTGTCAATAGAATCCCCTTCTTTTATTTTATATACAAGGTATGTATTAACACCCTGATTCTCATAAAAAAATTCCACGATATTTACTCCTCTCTATTCAGGCGATATAGTTTAAGCAATTGCCATTTGTCTCCTGTTTGTATAAAGCAGCTGCCTTTTTCGCTGAAATCTTTTGCTCCAAAAAACTGCTGTTCAATCACAACATTTTCGTCAGTATCAACAAACCCCCATTTACCTGAAATTTTTACAGCAGCAAGTCCGTTGCTGTATGAGCGAGCTTCTTCGTAGGTTTTATCAGATAATCGTTTTGCGTCTTTGTCTATAAAGAACCATTTTCCGTTATTCTCAACGGCCGCATAGGTACTGTCAGCAAAGCAATGAGCGTTTTCATATTTTTCATTGCCGATTTGTTTTCCGGAAGAGTCTATCATGATATAACCTGTTCCATCGCCTACAAAAAGCCGATCATTTCTAAATATGATATTTTTCTCGTCGGTAATAATGTCAGCATATTTAGTTGACAACTTTTCATCACCTTTATTATTTATAATTTTCCATTGTCCGTTTTCCTTAACAGCTGCTATACCATTATTAAAAGCAGTAGCGTCATCATACTCACCAAACAACTTGTTAAGTTCGCTGTCACAATATGAATATTTTCCGTTTTCAAGCTCAACTTTTATTATGCCGTCAGAAGAAATTCCAAATGATTTATATTTTTCCTTCGAAGCCAAAACTCTTGAGCCTGTATTATCAATAAAATAGCATTTACCTTTTTGGTCTACAACAGGAGCCATTTCAGCTTTTGTAAACGGAGCAGTCGAAACATATGTAATTGGTGTTTTTTGATTTCCGTAAGAATCAATATAGCCCCATACATCTTTACTTTTTACTGCACAAAAACCGTTACCGAATATTCCAACATCGTCGTATGTATTGAAATCAAGTTTAAATGAATATGAGAGTTCATTTTTAACAGATTTTATGTAGTCAGACGAAACATTGCGTTTCTCTGCTGTAGATAACACATCAAAGCACGCATCATAATCTTTCTGTTTCATATATGCTTTGAGAATACAATCATACGACTTTGAATTTGCAGGATATTTCGCAAAGAAATCTTCACACCAATTCAAAAATTCCGTATCTGAATTTTCCTGTCTCTCATAATATTCAGCTACTTCCACATAAACATCCGGAGTTGGGTTGATGGTCAGAGCTTTATTATAATTTTCTATAGCATACTTAGTTATATCCAACTCAGCATATTTTCTTGCCTCTGATAAATAGTGATTGTAATCACTGTTTTCTTTAACAGCATTAGAAACAAGAGAATAGCACGCCAGTGCCATAAGAACAACCAAAGCAAGCGGTATTATTTTTCTGTAGTTTTTCATTTTGTGCACCTCATCATATTCCGGATAAGCCTATAGCAATAATTGTTCCAAGCAGAATACTCGGTCCGAATGAAATTGAGTCTTTCCTTTTCTTTTTCTTTGAAATGAGCAATCCCAGTGCAAGGAAAAATGAAACAAAAAGTGAAAAAAACACTGAATTAAATGCTCCCCACAGACCTTGATACAGACCCATCAAAGCAAATAATTTAATATCACCCATACCCATACTGTTTTTAAAAACAAGTGATATTAGCAAGAAAAACAAACCTATAACCGCAGCTCCGATTACTCCGTCTTTTAGTGAATCAAGCACTGTTGACGGAGAAAAAACAAGCTCTG
>ENA-OQAS01000012-OQAS01000012.1-human-gut-metagenome-genome-assembly--contig:-NODE-12-length-91263-cov-3.612403_pt1 | contig 91263 bp, 72 predicted proteins | sample MGYA00242733_ERZ504523 | MGnify/ENA primary metagenome ERZ504523 (study PRJEB26092, sample SAMD00036239) | human gut metagenome | host: Homo sapiens | study: EMG produced TPA metagenomics assembly of...
TATATGCGCTGATTACTTCAAAAAAAGCGCAAAATGTAGTGAAGACTTCGGTAGATCTCTCGCGTCAGGATGAAGGTGACGAAATGTTTGGTTCTTCCGCTGTAGCACGCAGTATTGTCCGTTCTACCATGAGCGCTTCGGAAAGTATAGCTAAAATATTGCCCGACAATCTGAAACGATGGGCCGACAGCGTTTTAACAAAGATGTGATGATTATGGAGAACGGGGCAGCATTTGATTTGATACGCGCTTCTGTCAATTTGGTACTGGCCGGTCTGCTCATAGCTTTGGGAACCTCTTTGAAACTCCCTCTTTCTACCACTTACGTAACTTCATGGTAGCTATGGGTAGTTCATTAGCCGACCGTGCCTGGAGCCGTGACAGTGCCGTATACCGTATCACCGGTGTGCTTTCTGTTATCGGTGGATGGTTCATCACTGCCGGAGCCGCTTTCACGATCTGTTTTGTGGTTACGCTCATCATGTATTATGGAGCACATTCGCCATGTTGGCCCTTATTGCACTTGCCATCTTCTTATTGGTGCGCAGCAACATACACTACAGCAAGAAACAGAAGGATAAAGGCAAAGACGACATATTCTCCCGCCTCATTGCCAGTAAAGACAAAGAAGAGCGTTGGAGATTACTCCGCCAGCATGTAAATAACACATTGGTAGCCGAAATGGCATTCACCAATGAAACCTACCGGCAGATAACCGACGGTTTCATCAACGAAAATCTGAAAGCTCTGCGCAAGGCCGTGAACAATACCGACAATCAGAAAGAAATGTTAAAAAAGATACGCCGTAAAGAAATACTAGGTCTGCGCCGTATAGACAACTTTACTGCTATCGAGAAAAACACTTGGTTCCACTTGGGAAGCAACAGTTGTGAACAAATGCTTTACTGTCTGAAACGTATCTGCGATCCTTGTAAAGAACATGTGGACAATAAGTTCACCCCATTATCGGAACGTGCCACTAACGAGTTCATCCCTATCCGCGATGAGATGACCGCATTAATGACCAAGGCTACTGAAGTACTTGCCAACAAGGCCTACGATCAGACTGATGCCTTGCTACGTGAAGGCGCCATTCTGAAAGGCAAGATCTCTACCTTGCGCAAAGAACAGATGGACCGCATACAAGAACGGGATGTCAATGTAAAAGCTTCCATGGTGTACCTCAATGTATTGCAGGAATCACAAGAATTGGTTTCCTACTGGCGTCATCTGTTACGCGCCGACCGTATGTTCCAGACTGATTTGAAAAAATAAAAAGATTTATATTCCTATTATATGTTTTTTAAGATAACTTCTTTCCTCCAATTGGAGGAAAGAAGTTATCTTTGTTTCGTATATATAGACATTATTCAAACAAACCTATGGAAAACCTCAAAAAAATTATCAAACAGTTCCCCAAAGTGGTGAAGTGAAAGAAATCAAAGCTTTGACATCCGGCCTCATCAATCAGACTTATCTGGTAAAATCGGTATCTCCTGAAGAGCCTGACTATGTATTGCAACGAATCAACCATTTAATATTTACCAATATTGAAATGCTGCAACACAATATAGAAGTAGTGACCAGACACATCCGCCAAAAGCTGGAAGCCAGACACGAAGAGGACATTGAACGTAAGGTACTCCATTTTCTACCTTCCACCAATGGCAAGACCTATTTCTATGATGGAGAAGGTTATTGGCGAATTTCAATATTTATTCCGCGTTCACAAACATTGGAAACAGTTACACCGGAATCTTCCTATCTGGCAGGACTGAAGTTTGGTGAATTCCAGGCCATGCTGGCTGATGTACCCGAACAACTCGGAGAAATCATCCCCGATTTCCACAATATGGAATTCCGCTTAAAACAATTACGTGAAGCCGTATCCGCCAACATATCCGCCGTTTGGCAGAAGTACAGGACATAGTGGACGCAATAGAAAAAGATGCTGATACGATGTGCAGCGCTGAACGTTTTTACCGTGAAGGCAAATTGCCCAAACGCATCTGCCACTGTGACACAAAAGTAAGCAACATGTTATTTGATGAAAACGGAAAAGTGTTGTGTGTCATTGACCTGGACACGGTAATGCCCAGTTTCATTTTCTCCGATTTCGGTGATTTCCTCCGTTCGGCAGCCAATACCGGCAAGGAGGATGAGGCTGATTTAAATAAGGTGAAGTTCAACATGGAAATCTTCAAAGCATTTACCAAAGGTTATATTGAATCGGCCCGGACTTTCCTGACTCCTCTCGAAATAGAAATGCTACCTTACGCTGCCACCCTGTTCCCCTATATGCAAGCTGTACGCTTTTTAGCAGATATATAAACGGAGACACGTATTATCAAACCCGGTATAAAGACCATAATCTGGTACGCACCAAAGCGCAGTATAAACTGTATCTGGAAGCAAAATCCGCTACACCGGACATGAAGGCTTATATCAACAGTCTGCTATAATATAAAAACAAGAAGGAGCACAAAGGTATCTTAATGACACGAACCTCTGTGCTCCTTTCATATTCGTCCGGCAATGATCCTAAATCTACCGTTTCGGTATATCTACCGATTTTTCACTTTTCCCTTTCAGATGTTCGGAAAAGTAATCAACCAGTTTCCAATAGAAATATTCATTCATATCACCGAATCCATGACGCTGTTGAGGAAGAATCAGCATATCAAAACGCTTCCCGGCACGAATCAAGGCGTCAACTACCCGTAAGGTATTGCCCGGATGCACATTATTATCAATATCACCATGAATCAATAACAAATTTCCTTTCAATTGCTTCGCTATTTCAGGATTAGTAGCAATCTTATAAACGAAGTTGTATCCCCTTTCTCACTCACCACCTCTTTTACGCCGTGATGCGTTTCACTCCACCAACGGTTATAGATATTGTTATCATGATTTCCGGCACAAGAAACAGCCACTTTGAAGAAATCCGGGTATTGGCACATAGCCGCCGTACTCATAAATCCACCTCCCGAATGTCCATGAATACCAACCTTATCTATATCTATAAAATGATGACGCTGCGCCAATTGCTCGATAGCATATTTATGATCGGCCAGCGGATAATCACGCATATTTCCATATCCATAATTATGATACCATTTAGAGCGGCTAGGATGCCCGCCGCGTTGTCCCACAGAAATAACAATAAATCCGGCCTGTGCCAAACGGTCGGTACGGGGGCTCATACGGGTAAACGGATAATAAACACCTTCACCTGTGGCCCAGGATAAACATAATCCACAATAGGATAAACCTTAGTTGAGTCAAAATTAAAAGGTTTATACATCACACCATACAGATCTGTCACGCCATCAGCCGCCTTTACCTTAAATATTTCCGGAAATTTATAACCGGCAGCAAAAAGCTGTGAAAAATCACTCTCCTGAATATCCATTACCTTATTGCCATTAGTATCCAGCAGGATGGCGCAGGGCACCGTATTTACACGCGAATAGTTATCCACCACAAAACGAGCATCATCATCCACTTCCACACGATGGAAATAATCCCCTTTGGTCAGTAATTTCAAACCGCTGCCATCCAGATTCACACGATACAAATGTTCATAATAAGGATGTTCTTTCGCATTCATTCCATTGGCAGTAAAATAAATCACACGTGCCTTGTCATCTACTTTCAAGATTTCCTCCACGTGCCAGGGACCTTTTGTGATACGATTTTTCAAATTACCCTGATCATCATATAAATAAAGGTGTGCCCAACCATCACGCTCACTCCATTGAATAATTTCCTTTCCACCATTCAAGACTCTTAAAGGACGAGTTTCCTGATAGGTATTCATCCGTTCCTTTATTACTGGTACAACAGAATCCTGTCCTATCGTATAGGAACAAACATCAATCCGATGTAAATCACGGCTGCTGCGGGTCAGGAAGAAACGGTTGTTATCACCCTGCCAAACGGCAGCCTGATCTTCCATATCACGCTGTTTTTGCATCATTGGTTTGTATTCCAGGCCAATGCTTTGATCTTTATAAGCTGCTACTTTAATTTCCTTACGTTTATTATCAACCAAGTCAAACAAGTACAGGTGTTCTATGGGAGCTTCCTTTTCTCCCGGCATCTGGTATTTATAAGTTTCCAATGTGGGACGTGGACGGGCCATCGAATTTATTACCCATAACTCTTTCACAGCGCGATCGTCAGAAACTGTCATAGCAAAATAACGTGAATCCGGAGACCACACTCCACCTACACGACGACGCTTGCCATTACATAAAGTATCTGTATTCAACATACTATAGGGAATACCATAGCCAAAATCCTTCATGCCATCTGTAGTAAGCTGGATTTCCATCGATCGTACTATCCTTTTCATTTTTTTCGCCTTTTCATAATCTTCACGACTCATGCGATACAAATTCAAATCCTTGGCATAAATCACCGTTTTACCATCAGGAGAGACCGATCCCCAATAGATTTTCTTCAGGTCGTCTTCTTTATCTTTCAGATGGGTCAATTTACGGGTAGGATAGTCATAAGAAAAATAAAAGATTTCCTTCTCATTCTTCTTGTCCTTCTTATCCTTGCCATCTTTCTTTGGTGTCGCATCTTTTGTAGACTTTACTTCAAAAGTAAAGGTACGCCCATCTTCTTCCGCTTTCAGATTTGTGATTGGCAAATGGCGTGCCTCAAAGGGATCTTTTACAATTTCGGTAAGCTGGGAAGCTAATTCATCCCTATCAAACAAAAGCTTCTTTGTCCGGGCAGCCGGATCAACCACATACCAAAAGGTTCCTTCACTTGTTTTGTACTCGAACCAGAAATTATTACCTTTCTGGAACCAATGCGGATCCACCACAGTAGAAAACAACATGGTGTTCAATTTTTCTTGTGTGTATTTCTCTGCCTGCAGATATTCCGGCAAGCGTTCCTGCGCTTTTGCAACAGAAACTGTCGTACACAGACCGCCCATTAAAAGGGTAATGAATAGCATTTTCCTCATAGATTGAACTTTTATCGTGTTTATAAAAAACAAACATACACAAAATTCTTCATTTAACAATCTTAAACAAAGATGTGTATGTTTGTTTCATTTATCCTTTTCTTATCAGAAACTATACCCTGAAGTAAAGCTAACCATATGATTCCGTATCCTTAAATCATTCTGTTCCTTATTATATTTTCCCCAAGCCAAATCATACCCGATAGTAAATGAAATCCGTTTAACAGCAATCCCGACAGAAGCCGTTCCTCCCCAATCCAAACGAGGGGACGCCTCAAAACCAAATTCCTCATTTACTGTTTTTCCTTTAAATGTGCCAAACCGGTAATAATCATTCCGGTATTCGTACTGTCCAACACCTGTTTCTTCATCTATATTATATTTTGAGGAAGAAACATAAGCATTAGTACGTCCACCAATTCCTACAGCTACATAAGGTCCTACTGCTAATTTAAGACGCACATCATCACAAAGTTTAAAACCCCAATGAGCCATAACAGGCAATTGCAAATAATAACGCGTGGACTCAACATTCGTTTTTTCATAATCCATGCTAAATCCTCCCCCTGTTGATATGTTTCCCCAGCTCATAGGATGATACCCACCTTTCTGCATTAAGATATAAACCCCGGACTTCAAGCCAAAAGAAGGCTTCTTTCCCACCCCTTCCTTTACTGATACAACACACCGGCACCGGCTTTAAAACCTAATGTAACTGATGTCCCTTCATTTTCCTTATTCACTACCAAGCCGGCTTCCGGCGTAACACTCCAACGAGACTGAGCGTTCAACATCATACTCGCCAAAATACCTGCCATAAATAAAATTACTTTTTCATCTTTTTCTTCTTTTTAGTTCATTATCTATGTAAAAGACTAAAAATTCAGAAAAAACCCCATTGCATATCCGGAAAAATAATAAAATAACATGAGCAACTCACTCACATAACAAAAGAAACACCCTACATTTAAACATACCGTTCAAGAAATCAAAAAAACAAACGCTGCAAAAACGAACCAACAGCAGCAAAAGTTATCGCTTATTTTTCGCATTCTCTTTATATTCGGTAGGTGTCATACCAAAACGTTGTTTAAAACATTTGCTGAAATAACGAGGATCATTAATACCTACCATATAAGCAATCTGCGTCATATTATAATCACCACTCTCTATCAATTGTGCGGCACGTTTCACACGCATCTCTTTAATAAACTCAATGGGGGCAAGTCCTGTCAGGGTCTTCAGTTTCTTGAAAAAGACAGAACGGCTCACCGCAAGCTCCTGTACCAAATCATCCACTATCAAATCGCCATTATCCATATTCTTCTCCATTAATTCCGTCAGTTTCTCCATAAACTTACGGTCATGGGAAGACATCTCAGGCTGTGTTTGCTGTTCTTCCTCCGCAACAGGCTGAATATTCATCAGATTCGCACAATACAACTGTTGCAACTTGACACGTTGTGTCAGAATATTCTCCACCCTGGCCTTCAGGTAAGTAGCACTGAACGGCTTCGTTATATAATCCTCAACTCCCAGTTCCATACCTTCCAACTTACTGTCCATATCCGTCTTAGCCGTCAGTAAAACGACTGGAATGTGACTGGTCGCCATATTAGCACGCAAATCTTCTGTCATGGTAATACCATCCTTTTCCGGCATCATGATATCACTAATAATAATATCCGGAACAAACTTCAAAGCCTTATCCAAACCTTCAGCCCCATTGACAGCCTCTATGACGTTGAAATTTGAGATAAAGATACTACGCAAAAAGAAACGAAGTTCCAAATTATCTTCAACCAGCAACATCGTTTTGCTTTCATTCCTCTTCTCTTCATGTCCCTGACAGATTCTTCCACCTCTTCCGGCTTCATTTCGACAGAATCAGAGAGAATGAACTCTACATTCTCCGTATAGTGCTCCTTGCCTTTCAAAAACTCAACCGTGAAACAACTGCCCTCCCCCTCTTTACTATCCACACGGATAGTCGCTTTGTGCAGTTCCACCAATTCCTTAACCAAAGAAAGACCGATACCAGAACTTTGCTGATTAAACAAATTCTTGTCCAACAGATTTTCAAAACGGACAAAAAGGGAAGCTTTCTTGCTTTCAGAAATTCCTATACCTTGATCCTGCACACCAATCGCCACATTATGTTCATTTTCATGAATGAAAAGCGTAATCATCTTACCCTGTGGAGTATACTTGAAAGCATTGGAAAGCAGATTGAAGACAATCTTTTCCAACTTATCCGCATCTACCCACAGTTTCAAGGAAGGCATTTCACTTTCGAATACAAAATCAATATGATGCTCTTCGGCCAGCGATTCAAAATTATCCATGATATGGTGTACAAAAGGAACAATATCTATCTGCTCTATACGCAACTTCATCTTATTTTTCTGTATTTTGCGGAAATCAAGAATTTGGTTCACCAAGCGAAGCATACGGTCGGTATTACGTTCTACTACATGCAATTGCTCACGTACATCATCCGGCAAAGTCTTGTTTTTCAGAACATATTCCACTGGACCTGCAATCAATGTCAGCGGAGTGCGAAGTTCGTGAGAAATATTTGTAAAAAAGCGAAGCTTTATATCAGAAACCTGCTGTTCCACAGACACTTCATGTTTCAGACGATAAATGGTAAACAATATATATACTCCTGAAAACAGAATCAACAGAAAAGCAAGAATATAAATTGCCATAGCCCAAGCCGTTTCCCAAAACGAAGGCTGAATGGTGATTCTCAAACTGCGCTCATTCTCTACCCAAACCCCATCACTATTGGTCGATTTAACCTGAAATACATAATCCCCTTTCGGCAGATTGGTGTATGTAGCGGTACGTTGTTTATCCACATAATTCCATTCCTTATCAAATCCATGCAAACGATAAGCATAACGGATATTTTCAGGATAAATCATATCCAAGGCTGCAAAGGACAAAGTTACAATATTCTCCTTGTGCGAAAGTACCAGGTGTTCTGTATTATCAAGAGACTGTCGCAACAAACTGCCTGATACACCCGGAATCACCTCCTGATTGGATATTTTCAACGTTCCGAAAACAATGGATGGAACATAATTGCTTTTCTTGATATGTTCCGGTTCAAAATAAAGCATACCACGACTGGTGCCAAAGAGTAGGGTACTGGAACTAAGATTCAGCGATGTCCCCTCCTCAAAACGTATTTTGCCCCCAAAATCCCGTTCATTATAATTTTCAAAACGCTGTTCGGACGGAATAAATTTACTCAATCCGTTTTCCGTACTTATCCACAGATTCCCCGTGTCATCCTCTTCTACAGACAACAGGATATCTGAAGGCAGACCATCCTTCACGGTATAGGATTTAAATACCGCCTTCCCTTCCCCGTTCATGGAAACAAGCTGGTTAAGTCCTCCCCCAAATGTAGCCAGATAAACTTCTCCTTGTGAAGTGGTGACAATCCGATATACGTTATTGTTGCTCAGACAATTCATATCATCGGGGATACGTGCATAAAGATGGAATACAATCGACTCCGGATCTTTAAAATCCTCTTTAAAACTAAGCGCGCCATCACTGCTCCCCACCCATATATTCCCTTTCTTGTCAGAAGTGATATGGCGTACACGATAACAACGGTCATACGGAAAACCTTTCAGGTTATTTCTAGAACTAATAAACACATATTTCCCTTCAGGAGTTTTCTGAATATAATTCAACCCTCCACCGAAAGTTGCCACCCAAATGCGTCCATGCTTGTCTTCATGTAACCAGTAAACACTATTATGACTCAGGCTATAAATATCATCTTCATCATATTTGAATCGAGTAAACTTAAAATGGGTCCCCTCCTTTTCTGCCAGAATAATACCATCCCCTTTGGTCGCAATCCAAATGTTTCCGTGAGAATCTTGCATGATATGATAAGGAACTCCCCGTAACGGTCTGCCAGATTTGGCTATATCCCCCTCTTCAGTCAGAATACCCTGAAAATCTAAATCAGAAGAATAAATTTCAATCTGACCATCCCGTTTTCCCATCCAGATGCGATGTTCGCTATCTTCAAACAACGCACGTACCGTATTGGAATTCAAGTCATAACTGTGACCCATGCGGGGATAAATATGGAACTGGCTTCCTAAAAAAGTAATCTTCTCCAACCCCTTAGAATGAGTACATAACCAAAGATTGCCTTGCTTATCGGATAACATGGAATGTAATTTATTGGAAAAGTGCCAATCGGGTGAATCGGGATCATTATAGAAAGGCAACAGCCGATTTGCCTCTCTGTCATACCAAGAAAGCCCTCCTCCTTGCGGATGTACCCACAAATTACCGTTCAAGTCTTCACAAATATGAAAACTGGGATAGGAACGATCGGCACCACGAGGCTCCACTTGCATCTTTTCTTGCTTAAATACTTCCGTCAAAGGATTGAAATGACAAACTTTTCCCCATTCGGTCATCTCAAACCATGCTTCCTGCTTACTGTCAACATAAACAGAACGGAAAGCGTCTGCCGGGAATTCGGGACAATTGGATTTATTATAGACTTTACACTCTTTTGTATCCGAATGATACAATATCAATCCTTCATGGCAGTCGTTATCAACAGTCCCGTACCTTTTATTTCATTTATAGCAATCACTTTATCCTTTACCGGCAATTCCCAAAGACGAAAGATTTCATTCTGCAAAGAATAGCACCATATCCGTCCTCTGTCTGATCCAAAATAAAGTTCGTCACCATAACTGCAAAAGAGTAGAAAGCCTGTACGGATTCATCTTTGCCTGATTGGATATTCACAAAATAAGAAACAGGCTCTTCTTTATCATTCGTAATCTTTAGCAGACCGTTATCAGTAAGTAACCACTCTTGATTATAGCATCGCTAAAAACCTGATTAATGTGAGCGGCATTTCCTCCATGACTATGAGTAGCATATACTTGAGTGGTTACACTGTAATCCTTAGGATTTGTTTTCACACGGACAGCCCCTCATTTTCAGAAAGTAGCCAAATGACACTGTCGGGCAATATTTTAATAGAAGAGAAACGCATGCCCTCCTCTTCACCTTCTGCAGGAATTTGTTCGAATTTCTCTGTTCTTTGGTCAAAACGATACACACGGTAATCATACGTTTGCAGCCAAATATAATTATAAGGGTCTACTTCCAATAAGTCTACCCGGTTGTTAGTCATAGTAATTTTATTCCCTTGTCTGGCTTTATAAACTTTGAAGTCATAACCGTTGAACCGGTTGATTCCATCCCAAGTAGAGAACCATAAAACTCCATTATGGTCTTGTACCATGCTCATGATGGAGTTCTGAGATAAACCGTTTTCCGAAGAATAATGAGTAAAGATACAATTAGGCTGACTTTTTGCATAAAAAAAGAGCAGCAAAGTAAGTATAAACAGAATGTGTCTTTTCATTTCGTAGATTTTCATATATAGTATGGCAAAAATACATAAAAAACGAGAGATACTGACATACAAGTTCCTAAAAAAATAAAAGGGGCAAAGTTAAATCCCCCTTTTATCATTCTACTCTTCCCTGACACTTTCCATAGGAGCAAATAGAATTCCTCCCTACAGTGACAAAGTATTATTACTGGTAGAAAGAACAGCTTATCTCTTTAAATTCTGCAACAACACATTTCCATTTTCCACCGGATTCCATCCGTCATCACCTGCCAAAATCTGTGCTTCATTATAATTACTGATATCGTTCAGCTGCTTTCCAAACGAAGCACGCGAAGCGGTAGCCGCCCCTTCTCCCGTATTCCGGTATTCAGCATAGAATACGGTTTCCTCATTTTCTTTTTTGCCCCAGTTGTTCCAACCCACCGGAAGAATATGCTTTCCCAAATCACAATGAATATAAACAGCCTGTGCATAAGGACGCCAAGGACGGGACAAATACACCTTCTGAGCCTCAGCCACACCCGTCAATTTACAGCCTATAAAAACATAGCCATATTTTTTGCCTTGATCTGTAGAAGGAGCGGTAACATACCCATCACCCAAACTATGGATGGTGCAATCCTTAAACAATGCCGTAGACCAGCCAAAAATAAAATCCACTGTACCCTCTATATAACAATGGTCATAAAACTGACGACTGTCTTTGCCATAAGTGTACAAAGTATCCTGATTTCCCAAAAAACGACAGTTTTTGAAATAAGCGCGATCTCCACTAACAAAACAGGCCACTGCCTGCCCCACTCTGCCGGCACTATTCTCGAAAGTGATATTCTCAGCATAGAAATCGGGAGCATAGATATAACAGGTTGATGAACCGGAGGTAGACATTTCTTCTCCGAAATAGTTCTTTTTAGCAGCAAAATCATCATTTGTCAGAATTGCTCCGTCCTCACCTATCAAAGAAACACTAATCTTGCTTTCAGGAATAACCACTTTTTCTTTATATACCCCTTTACGGACTAGAATAGTAGTGCGTCCTGCTTTACGAAAATCGGGGACAGCATGAATCGCTTCCTGAATGGTAAAGAAATCACCACTGCCATCTTTTGCCACTACAAAATCATAATGACGTACAAAAGGCGCCAATGCAGGAACCTCTTTAGCTATAGCATCCACCGTCAAACCAGCAATAGTACGCGCCCCATATACATTCAGGTGCGTATTATCCTCACGCCCTTTCGGACAAGCTGCACACACACCTTCAGGAATCCACATGAACAATTTTTTTGAAGCCTCCGGTCCCATCTCCTGCACCAAATCATGCGTTATCTTGTTCATATCCACAAAAGGCACATCCAACTCTTTTGCCACGTTACGCGGAGACTCCAAATATTTTCCATGAGTATCAATCAACACTTCTCCATCTTGAGAAACACTCCCCTTTGACAAATCCTTGCGCACATCATCTTCGGCTACCGCATTTTTATTATTCCGGAAATTACGACGGACAATGGCATTAAACAACACGGGAATTCCCCCTTTAGCACGTGTTTCTTTTACAAAACGGCGTAGATTGGCATCAAAAGTAGATCCGGGATCAGTATGACGTTTCTCATCGGCCTTCTCATCATTATGCCCAAACTGAATAAAAACATAATCACCCGGCTTTACTTTATTAATTACTACCTCCCACAATCCTTCATCAATAAAACTTTTAGAACTCCGACCATTTCTAGCATGGTTTTCCACACGAATATTCTCACTGAAATATCCTCCCAGCACATGGCCCCATCCACGTTCCTGATTACCTCCCTCTAAGGGTTTGTTAGCCATAGTCGAGTCACCTATCATAAAGATAGTAATTGTGCGGTCTGCCGTAAAAGCAGAAAACAACAAGGCAACAAATGCCATCAACATCTTAATTTTCATCGCTTTCTATTTTAAATTTTGATTAAAGAACTCAAGTATATCATCCTGTATCTCCTTACTGCAAAAATGGGGCAAATCATAGAACTTGGTAGTCAACAGATTTTCTACCGATTGACTCTTCCATACATCCTGCATGGTAGAGAAAGCGCTTTCAACGCCCTTTACAGGAAAAAGTTTGTCCCGCAAGCCATTGATGAACAACATCGGTTTGGGGCAGGCGATAGATGCCACATGAGGATAATCCATCCAATTCCGTATTCCGGGAATAATCATGGAATAAGCAGACCCGCCTTTGTTCTGATTATTGGTAAGTGTCATTAAGCTATCTGTAGTATTCATCCAGCACACAGCAGCGCCTGCCTTCACCACATCTGTAGCGGCACTGACCATCCAGGCACGATGTGCTCCCATAGAAAATCCCATAGTACCTATCTTTTCCTTATGAACCATGGGCAATGAGGCCAGAAATTCCGCGCTACGGATATCATCCCAGGCTATCAAGGCTCCCCAAGACATTCCCATCTGTAACATATTGGCCGCCAACGCTTGCTGTGAGTCATAGCGTACTCCTTCCTTACGTCCCCGTTCCCCCAAAACAAGGCATCCACAGCAAGCACTACATATCCGTGACTTGCCAGATAATCACCTACATACTGTTTGTCATAACATTTTTCCGCCCAATCGTCCGCATCGGCCAGTACAGATGCTTCCACACCGAACGGACGTACCATTCTCTTTCCCTATCGAAAATGCGCACCGTGATCGTGAAGCAGCAATACTGCCGGGAACGGGCCATTCCCGTCAGGAACCAACAGATAAGCGGGAACACGAGAATATTCCGAAACACTGAACAAAATCTTCTCCGCCCTATATCCATTCCGTTGCTCGGTATCTATCACTTCCTTATCAAAAGCCGTAGCAGGAGGAGCAGGCAACATGCAATCCAATAACGTTTTTCGAGCTTCCTCACGCCACTTCTTGAAATTTCTGATGGAAGAATTTCCCCAAGCCATAGGATAAGTCAGGTTTTCTTTCATCTTCTGATAGAACAGCGGCATATCATTCTGCGTTTCATAACGCATAGAGACTGTTTCCACCTTTTCTTGAGCAGAAGCCGTCAGACTTATCCCAAACAACAATAAACAAATTACAGTATTCTTCATAAACCTATACCTAACAAACTTTACTTTTCAAGGTAACTAATTAATTTTATCATATTATCAATATAATCCCCAACAGAGATGCACAATTCTCCGGTGGTACACGGATAAGGTGATGTATCGTGCTCGTCCCCTACAAAGGTAGCTATATATTTCGTTTCCTCACTAGGTCCTGAAACAGTATATGGCTTATACGGGTTCGAGGTTGACTTTAAAGGAGAGAGCCAGCAACCGTCCTTAGTCAGTGATTTCACCAATTTCCGGGCAACTTCTTCCGTAGCTTTTCCACGTAAACGAGTATAATATTTAGGTAAAGGAACCAAATGATCCTGCAGCAAAGGTGAATTCTTCGCCAATTCGGATACAGGAAGTTTTTTCACTTCCTCATAACGACGACGCAGTTCACCTGGATTCACAAAAGTTGCCGAATTATAATGAGCTATTGTATTTTCTATATTCTGATCTATATAATAAGTACCGTTTTTCACATTACTTCCTTTACGATGGACATACAGTGGTTTACCAGTATCAGGATCTACAAAACGAGGAACCAAAATAGCTTCCGGATTAGTCGACTGACTCTTCCATTTCTTCACATCCGATTCCGGTAATTTCATTGATTCCAAAAAACGAATTGCAGCAGGAATCCCCGACAGGAAACGAGTATCAGCTGTAAGTTTATAGTAATCCATCATTAAATTAACAAGACGGACGGTAGTACCGGTGTTCACACTGCGCGGTTCATAAGAACGGGCATGAGCCGGTTTCAAATCATCTACTGTATATTGGTCTGCCCAGCCTGCATAAGGTTCCCCTTGTTGAAGGGAAATCATCAAGTACATAGCACGCATAATAGGCTCCTTTACCCCTTGCAACCCCATTGCCTGATAGCATTGAATCAAAAACTCGGTCGCATCAGGAATCACATCATCATTCAGAGTAATAAAAGACGAATAATCTTTCTTACCTTGAAAAGGGTGATCATACATCAAAGGATACCGTTGAGGCCATCCGCCCACCGGATATTGACTTTTCAAGACAAAATCAATGGTTTTCTCCAAAGCCGGACGGAAAGCAGGATCATTTTTTTCCACATACATACGAAGTAGAAATTGGCAGCCTCCATAGTACCCGCATCATCGTAAGTCGCATTTCCATAATAATGTTGAAATTCTTCCAGACGCCAGCCATTTTTACCAACGGTATCATACCAGGACTTTAAGGAGTTCTCTCCTGCAAAATCGAACACATAATTCCATCCGCCACATTCAAGCTGTCCCCAAATCAAGGTGTTAGCCACTTTTTTCGCAGCTTCATAATAATACTCATCTCCTGTAGCATGATAAGCGTCAAGCAACAAATGACCGACAGAAGGAGTTCCCGGCGGCTGAATCCATACCATTGTCCTCTTGGCTTCCATCTCTCCCCATGAACGGGACATATCCGGCAAATAATTCCATACGAAGCCACCATTATAACTCACTTTGTCCATCATAAACCGAGTGGCGGTTTTCATCGTATTTATAACTTGGTCATCTAATTTTTTATTAGTTTGGGCTATACCTATACAAGCAAAATTTGCCATGCACAGGCAAAGGACAATTCTTTCCCAGTTCTTCTTTAATGTGCTTTTCATTGTTGTTTTAGTGTTTTGATTCAAGTTTAAATATCATTATGAAGCAAAATAAGCCATTTTCCGGAGCTTGGATTTGTAATATTTGGTCTTTTCCTCGTATATTTTAATCACGACGAACTACCCTCCCCATATTATAAGTATATTTGAAGAAAAGTTTTAGTTATTCATTTTATATTAAATGCAAGATCATGAATCGTAAAGTAAGAACCGCATTGTATGCTTGCGCCTTGATGGCACCACTACTATTGCAGAGCTGCAATGCACAAAGTGAAAAAAAAGAGAGCAACAAAGAGTGTACTGAAGAAACAAACAAAAACACTGAAAAAAAGGTTATGAAAACAGGTAGTGAAAACTTCATTTTTGCAGAAGGCAAAGAATGGGAACCTGCAGGCGAAGGTGTAGTGCGCCAGATCATGGGTTACAATGATGACATCATGGTTGTTAAAGTAAAATTTGAAAAGGGAGCTGTAGGAGCTGTCCACCATCATATCCATTCACAAGTGACCTATGTGGAAAGTGGAAAATTTGAGTTCACCATCAATGGTGTGAAAAAAATTGTATCGGCCGGCGACTGTCTATATAAGGAACCGGATGCTGTGCATGGTTGTGTATGTCTGGAACCGGGTATGCTGATAGATTGTTTCAGTCCGATGCGTGCTGATTTCCTGGAAAAGAAATAGACAAGCCATATATTCCATCCACTGCAGGAGCAGATTACTGTGCCCTCCTTTGGGCATTTAATATGCTCCTACAGTGGAAATGAATTCTATTTTTTAATCTGCAAAACAAATGGGACAATTGCTTAACCTTATCAAATCCGGTAAATCATAATATTTCAAAGCACCATACAACACATTAGAATACATATCCCACTGCATAGGCCTCTCAATGTATTCCTTCCAAGTCTTCACGCTATGTTTTATCTCCACACTGTTGATTCTTTCATCCAAATAAGCAACATGAATTGCAACCGGACCATAAATACCATTGGCAAATACCTTGACGGGGTGTCCTTTCAGAAATTCGTGTTCTGAACAAAAATCAAGCAAAGTCAAAATATCGACAACACGTTGTCCCATAATAGGACGCCCTATATGCATACTGACCATTGCATTGCGATACTCACGGTTCCAATATTTAGCATCCGTATAGAATGCAGGATCCGTTGTTTCCCCAAATCCGCGCAAATCTGCCAACAACAAGATTTTTCCTTCCGTCAAGGCAGCAGCAAAATTCGCATATTCACTCAAATAAGTTCCTTTTCCCTCTTCCTGTAACCTTAACTCAACAGGAGAATCAGCATTCGCTCTGGACGGCATGATAAGAATACAAGGAACAGGCATCTCCCCTTCCCTTATAAGCTGAAACTTATATTGTTCATATTCACGCATTGAATCATGTCCGGTTGCCTCAATTCTTATTTTATGGTCAGGAAGACCTTTAAGACCTAACAAATCCAGCATCTTTGCTTGGACAGTTTTCTTTCCTTTCGAAAGAAACGCCTCACGCTTGGAAGCCCACTCATCCAGCTGATTCACATTTTCCTGCATAATACTGAGTGCTCCAGGCATAGATACATTCACCTGTCCTTTAGTCGTACAAAGCATATCAGACAACCGGAAACGGTCTTGTGCCGATTTCTTCACCGGAGATTGATCATCTTTCAGCCAACGCTTGAACCAACTGACCAACTTTTGCCTTTTTTCAGTTCCAAGTCCATGCCCTGTTTCTACTGTCAGCATATCCACCTTTTCGGGAACTCCCAATACTTTATAGCACTGTTGTAATTCAGCAAACCCTTGTTGTGCACCCCATAAATCGACAAAATCATATTTACCGCTTAAAATCAATAAAGCCGTGGAGCCATCATTAAAGCAAAATCAGGTACTTCCAGTTGTTCACGCCCTTCGTATGGTATATGTTGGCAACCATCGGAAGGACCTTGCAACTCCATAGTACGTTCTCGGGTAGAAAAGAAACTACAAATGGCCGCTACCTTTACACGGGGATCCAAACCTATATAATAAGCGGTCTGAGTACCACCACCAGAAGATCCATATACTCCGATACGCTCCGGATCAATATCCTTACGAGTCAATAAATAGTCCAAAGCCCGATGATTATCCCAATATTCCTGTGCCGCCAAACTAGTACCAAGCAAGTTAAAGCCCGCATTCAGTAAGGTATGTTCCGTGGTAGCCCCCCGTGTCAGTGGTTTTCCTTCCCTATCAATAAGTTGCAACCGTTCTCCCTGGCCTATGGGATCTACCACTAGTACAGCAATACCATTGGATGCCATCAGCATAGCGGCATGAGACGAAGAACCTTTACCATTCAATCCATGTCCGCAAAGTTCCAATGTTGCCGGAACAGGAACAGTCATGTTCTCCGGCATATAAAGATGTGCTGTGACATAGCGGCCAGGCTTGCTTTCAAAAATTATTTTCTCTATATGATAGCCGGTACCTTGTATCTTCCCCACCACCTGAACATTTAAATTCTCTTTTTCAGGAAAAGTACCTACTATTTGTTTATATCGTTCACGGCAACCCTCCAGGTACTCCTGCATCCCGGCAGGAGAAGTAAATGCTTGCTGAATGCTAACTGCCGGGATGCAAACTGCCGATGTACATCACGCATCAGATAAGAATTATAAGCAGTACTTTGACTCCAAGGTAATGCCTTGAACTCCCCCTGAGCAGAAACCACAACAGTCCCCACCCATATTCCCAAACCTACACATAAAGTGCGAAAACCGATAATTTTTCTCATAGAATCATCCCTTTAAGTTATTGTACCACAATTTCAATTTTCTGACGGTTATCTCCGGCTGTCTTCACATACAAACGTTATGCTCTATATCATAAAACCAGCCTGTATTCCGCTCTGCATCTGTAACTGATGAAAGAACGGGCAACGATTTACCATTTTCTATCACAGATTGCGGAACGTTCTGCAAATAAGCCTTTACTAGATAAGTGTGCTTGGCAGGTTTGTACTTCCCTACCGGTTTATCTGCAGTAAACGTCCAACTATCATCAGCAAGCCTGCTGGTAAAACGGGTCAATGAACCAATCCCTTTTTGATAATCCATTGATATACCATCATCTTCATACATCTCATAAGAAGAAATGCCTGACGGATAGACATCCAATGTTATCATCTCTACAGGGTGCTGATCTACCCACTGCATAACAGGTTGCATGGGAATAATAGCTCCGGCTTTTATATAGATAGGCAACACATCCAACGGAGTAAGAAAAGATTTATATTGACGGCCCTCGTAACGCTCACCGGTTTCATAATCAAACCATTCTCCACCGGGAAAATAAACATGTTGGCTCAGTGCACCTTTGGTAGTGACAGGACAAACCATCATCCATGGCCCGAACATATACTGACGTGTCAGCTGATAAGTATTCTCATCCTGAGGATAGTCCATCACTAAAGGAGTCATCATGGGACGTGCCGTTTTATAAAGTTGATAGGCATTACTATAAATATAAGGAATCAATGTATAACGCAAACTATCATATTTGATGAAATTGGCCAAAGCCTCCGGACCATAAGTCCAAGGTTCATGGTAACGGGGATGGTCCATACCGAACACCATGGCGATAGGTGAAAACATACCGAACTGTACCCAACGAGTATATAATTCTGTATCGTAAGGAGAATATTGTTCAAATCCTCCCATGCAATGAGTCCAGTTACCCACACCACTCATACCAATATTAAGTCCTGCACGTATCACCGGTTCAAACCACTGCCATTCACTCCCCCAATCTCCGGCCCAGATATAAGGATAACGCTGAATTCCCGCATAACCTTCACGAGTATGTGTCAACCCCCTCATATTATTATATTCCTGAAATTTACGATAGGGAGCCTCCGCATAAGCTAAAGGAAAAATATTATGAAGTCCTTTCAGGTCCATCGTTCCTCCGACATCCGTTTTCACAAACTTAGCCCCGATAGAAGCGACTTTCATTACTCCGTTCTCCCACCACCAATCTACTGCTTTCGGATCAAAGAAATTCACTACCCCTTCTGTCTTGGCTCCTGGATACAGCACGTTTCCCTGTTCACGCGCCTTATCCAATAGATGATATTCAGGACCATTATCTAATATAGAACGGATATGAAGCCCCACCATTTTTACATTTTGCGCATAGCAACTGTCAAACATAGCTTTCGGATCTTTGAACGTATTGCGCCATTCAAAACAGCAACCACCATTTCCGTAAGTGGTATTAAACAGTCTCCAAGTAGAATCTAGCCAAAGCAAATCAAAAGGCACTCCTTCCTCACGCAAACGTTTACATAAAGCAGGCGGATATTTATCGGAAGTCATCTCTTCATTCTTCCAGGTTCCACCGGAATAAGTACCGACATGCAACCCCATTGCAAAACGAGGAAGCATGGGGGATTTTCCGGTCAATTCCGTATATCTGTCAACCATGGTATAAAAATCGGGACCATAAATAAAATAATAGTCCAAATCACCGCCAAAAGCTTTGAATGAATAATAGTCACTACTGTCCCATCCCATATTCCATTCGGTAGCAAACGGAGTATGAAAGAACAAACCATATCCTTTGGTACTCATCATAAAAGGTACGGGACAATAATTGGCACGTAAAATATCTTTTCCTCCTACAGCCGGTTTTATCCCTCTTCCCAACTCTACATTCAGATAGACCTTACGCCCTCGCTGATCCATGAAATCCATACGTTCCCCAAAACCAAAGAAATGCTCATCCGGTTGTAGAACAGCTTTCGTCTTGACAGAATCCTTATAAAAACGTTGTTCCGCAAGTTCCGTATAAAGCAGTTTGCCGTTTTTATCAGAAACTGTCAGACAGAACGGATTCTTGGTAGCCTCTATAATCAGTTTTCCGGTCGTAATCAACCATGCAGTTCCTTTATCTTCCACTGTATAGTGTACAGGAGTAAAATCATATTTACGAACCATCCACTGCTCATTTTCAGCGAACACGGTACCTTGAGAATGACGTACACGGAACATATCATCTGTACAAAATTCCAATTTCACATTTCCCTGAGGCAAAAGAAACAACAAATCATTTCCTGTCTTCTTAAAAGAAGTATTGGCCGCCCATAGTCCTATACAATACAGGCATAAACAAAAGCATAGGAATCGTTTTTTCATGGTATCTGTTATTTTATTTAAAATCAATCATATTGAAAATCAGTTTTTTGGCTACAAGTCCGGCAGCCGAATCATTAATGATGTTCCCATAGATATCCAATGTAGAGAACAAAACACTACCCTTACCCATAGGTACAATCCCCATAGCAGTTCCGATAGCCATAGGATAAGTATGATAGGCTCCGACCAGCAATTCCTCACCTTCCATCACTAATCCCATACGCTCCACCCCTGTATGTATCAATGCCTGATAAGGCCAGTTGAGAGCATTTCCGACAGGAAGTTCCTTGAAAATATCATGCGGCTTATTAAACATCACTCCACCCAACCAATTGGTTCCAACAAAGAATTTGTCCTTAAACACCGCTTTACTATTAGCTGCTATAAATTCCGACCACTCATCAGCACTCTGAATAATGAAGATTTTGGTTCCATCATTTACGGCACGTTCCATTAAACGCTGTGCATCCGGCATCTTATCATTAGGAACAGCCCAATCCAAACGACAACGAGCGTTACTACGAGGATGTCTGAAACGGATCTCTATATCGGCAGACTTGCCTTCTTCCAAATAGACTTTTCCATCGCCCAAATGCTCTTTCTTCCTGGTAATTTCATATATTTTCTTACCATTGACAAAGACTTCAATCATACTACGATCATTACTCTGAGGAATAATCGTATATTCACCACTGACAGAAGGAAGTACTTTACCACTCCATTTAATACCATAACCATCAAGCATATACACAAAAGGACTTGGTGTAGCTCCCTCAATAGCACTCAGATTAACCACCTTGGCCACTTCATGATAAACTTCCTTCTGAAATTCCATATCCTCATAATAGACCACATCCAATCCCGGTTTGCCATCGGCAGAGCGTAACGCTTCCATCGGCACCATTGTCAACTGATCTTTCCTAGGAGGACGGGCCACCATAATCCAATCCAACTTTCCTAAATTATCCTCGTAAGCTGCAACCGCTTCTTTCGTTTTTCCCTTCAAGAAATTCTGTAAAGCACTCCCATCTTCCCAAACGGCCCCTTTACCATCCAACATATTGGATGCCAGATTTACAGACAATATATCATCATACCCAGTTGTAACAACAGAATTTTCCTTACACAGTTTTGCTTCAATCCTACAAAGTCCTCCAGCTGTAGGAACAGGTATTTTTACATCTTTCACCAACAACTGACCATAAACCTCACCTCCGGCGGCTTCCGTTTCATAAGTTCCTACCTCCATCACTTTTCCTTGAGAGTCTGTCACCGAGATTTTCAATTGATGGTTTCCCCGGACATTCTTCTCATTAATCAGATAAAAATCAACGGTCACCTCTCCCCCTGCGGCAGCAACCTGTTGCCTGGTCTTTACCGCTACATACAAAGGCTGATTATAACGAGCTATGATAGCCGGATTCGATTTGGGATAACGAAAACAATCGACAATTCCCAATAATTCTCCGTCAATTCCGATTCCCATCCATTAACAACGTATGCATCCGTCAAATTATTCATTCTGGCCGATTCTATTACGTCCTTGATGTTCATAGGATACAGTTCCCATAGCCACACACAAATCATCCACTGTAGGATAAACTGTCCTTAACTGTTTAGCATCCAGAAATTTATTGAATACATCATACCAACGTAAAAACTCTCTACCATCCCATCCTTTATAGCTATATTTTTCCAAATCTTCTTTATTCTTTTCCAAACGAGGAGGTGATGATAAAGCCCCTTCCTCACCAAAGAATACAATTTCACGCTTATTCTTTGTATCATTATAATAATCTTCAGGCCTTGTACAAACCTTCATTCCAAACAGCAGGTCCTCCGGCACGATGATAATCATACCAGCCACTCCAATACACTTTTTCATCGTAAGGACGAATATGAATTTTAGCCTGATCTTCTATATCATCTCCCTTAGCCCAAGCCGAGGTACGAAGAATCAACCGGGAAGGATCCAATACACGCATATCCTTCATCGCTTGAATTTCCAATTCTAACTTTTCAGGAGCAGCATTTCCCGATTCATTCATCATATTATAGATAACCAGACAGGGATGACTGCGATCCCTCTTTACCATACGGATGACCTTTTCATGCAAAACAGCATTCATAAACGGCTGTCTTACGTCCAGACGAAAACCGCCAGGCTCTTCAAAATAGAGCAGTCCCAACTCATCAGCATAATTCATTACGTCAGTATTACCGATAAAACGATGAAAATTCAGCATATTCAATCCTAACTCCTTAGCTATGCGAATTTGCCTTTCAGCCAATTCTTCCGACGGAAAAATACCATTGACTGGCCAAAAACTCCAACTGATGGCCGAGCGAAGCATGATACGTTTTCCATTTAAACGAAAAACAGCATCATCACCTATACCGGAAGCCTCGAACCAACGGAATCCAAAACGGCGGGAATCTTTATCCACCCAGTTCTGTCCTTCGGACAACTCCACCTCACATACATACAGATTAGGATCATCCACACTCCATAATTTCGCATCCGGAGCTGATACAGGAATCTTCAGCTCATTCATACCTTTATTTAATGAGATACCCTTTATCTCTTTAGAATAAACTATTTTTTCTTTATTTTTCCACTCGTACACCGTTATACGAAGATCCTGCTTCGCAGTCTTTCCTTTTTCATTCTGTAATGTCAGAATAGCGTTGGCGGTAGTTATCTGAGGAGTATTCTGCATATAAATATCTGCCACATAAACAGAATTACATACCTTCATACTAACTTTTCCTGTTATTCCTCCAAAGCCATGACCGGGAGGCAACATTTTATCTCCCCACGGAATAGTTCTGGAGTCACGCCAATCATGGTTACCACCCGCATCCGTTATACGTACAGCCAATTGTACCTGTTCTCCTGATTTTATATAAGGAGTAATATCCGTTTCAAAAGGAACATTGTCCACAATCTGATAATCCACTAATCTCTGATTAATAAAAATTTCCGCCCGTGAACGTATAGAGCCAAAATTCAAAAAGACTTTTTGTCCTTTCTTCAATACCGGAATATCCATTGTACGACTCCACCATGTAACTCCTGTAATATCTCCTTCGGGTCCGGACTGAGTTTGAAGATATTCTTCAGCTGTTCCAGGAACCTGTACCGAAAGAGTCTGGGCAGAAGTCAATATATCCCATCCCGCTGTAGGAACAATTACAGGACTTTTCCGTGCCTCTTCCAATGTCAAATAAATATCCTCTGTCTGCCAAGCTGCATTTTTATCCTGCCATAAATGCCATCCTTTTCCTGACAAATCAAAAAATGGTCTCTCCTGTGCTCTCACCCCATAAAATGGACATAACAACAAAAATGCTATGGCAATAATACTCTTCTTCATAATTATCTATTACTTTCTTTTATTAAATTCAATAATCATTCTATTCCCATTCCACCTTCATATAGTGCAGCATCGTTGTACTTTCACCACAGCTGCCCGTATGCTGGATTCCGGTGCCCCCAAAAGTATTCGAAGCTATATCCGCCTCCAAATCTACCGAAAGTTTCAAGTTCGGATCAGTTACAGGCGCGGAAGCGGAGTTGTTGTTGAAGCATGTGCTGTCAATTTTCCTTCTTTAACAGTCAATGTTATGGTACAATCTGTACGATAGCAGGTAGAAGATACCGGTTGACTGATAGCCTCAGCCACCCCGTTCTCATATTTCATCAAGATAAAATCAACTGCATTACTATACTTGGTCGTACGAATGATACGTAATGCATATCCTGTTAAAGTACGGGTATCAAACTTGATATACAAATCCAAATACTGTCCTGTAGCACTACCAAAACCTTGTCCTGCTGTTTTACTGGCATCCACATTCAATGTTATTGCCATATCTCCATAACTGCCATCCAATGGAGTATAAAGCAAACGAGCTCCTTTCTGATCTTGTAACAAACCGGTTCCATGGGAACCATTCATTCCCGGCCCATAAATCCAATAATCTTTATCCGGAACTACCTGCCAATCATATTCTGCCGTATCCAAAGGCTTATATCCACCAATCGTCCAGAATCCCGGTAAAAGTTGTGGTTGATTCTTACATGGAAAGTTCTGAAAATCCGTTTCAAATATATGAGTGATGTTCACTTGCCCTTTTTTTATCGGAGAGTTGGAAACAACAATTCGTTCTTCCCCCGGCAAACAACGCAGATGCTTGGGAGCGATAACTGCCATCAGATAATAACCAACATCTTCTTTTACCAAAGTATAGGAATATTCCGGTTCATTCAAGCGGGATACCGAAACCGGAAGTCTATTAGTCCCTTTCCTGTCCGTACATCTATACCAGGTTATCAATGATTCATCTTTGCGCCCATTCAAATCCAAAGCATAACTGACAGTAGCTACTCCTTTAGTAATATTCAGCTTTGGATTTCCGTAAACGAAGGAGCCGATACATAGTCCGGTGCAACCGTAAGTTCTGTGGCACATTCCAAACCATCCTCTGTATAGGCTATCACTGTAAAATGCTTTGTTTCATCCTCCACATTAGTTGCCTCGACAACACATTCATATCCCTCGGAAGTGGATAATTTCACATTCTTTTCATAACCTTGTTGTACTTTCCACTTCACAGGAACATTATTCAACACATAGTTGCAATGCCTTTTTACTGTTGCTGTCAATCTAACCGTCCGGCCACCTGTCTGGATAGAAGCCGTTAAAGGCTCTACAGAAAGACAGGAGGGCATCCGGGTATAATCCTTTCCGTCTCGTTTACCTATAGCAATAACACGGTCTTTCACCTGAAGGGGATCCCAATCATCCTCTCCTCTCAATAAATTATAAGTATTATAAAGCACCTCTCCATGCTCTTCCAGCCGAAAAGCTCTCAATTGATTCAACTGATCCATGCAAACCGTATTATAAGGCTTGTCAGCCCCAATTACATAAGGTTGCCCGTTCAGTTTCACATTGTATTGGTAACAACGCAACCAACCTGTGGGATCATGTGTCCAGCCCGCATAAACCGGCTTCTTCGAATGATAACGGCAATCAACAATACTTAACGGCCCGACCGACTTACAAAAATATTGCCGGTCTTCCTCATGACACACATAAAAGTCACAGTTCAAAAATACAGCTCCGCCCATATCACTTCTCCAAAAAGGTTTCTGACCATAAAAATGAAGTGTACAATCCAGATAAACCCCTGTTCCGGTCAATGCGTCATCCGTACTTTCCATGTGGCATTTATTAAAAAGTATCCGCTTGGCGCCATTCAACGGATTCATATTCAAGCGGCTGATGAAATGTACATTATCCGCCACAATCTTGTCGCCATGACAATAAGCAACGTGTGCCTGAGTGATGGCAGACATTCGTTTTTTCCTGCTTAATTCTTTCTTCAGAGGATATTCCAAATCGACATTACAGAAATTCCCCATGGTCAAGTCCTTTACCAACAGACCGTCTCCCCAAAAATCAAACATGGTGAAATTACCGACAGCCCCTGTGTCTGTCCACGGCTGGATGCCAGGACTGTATTTTCAGGATGGCTATTCAATCCGATAATATGGAGATAAGGGCATTTAACAACCAAGCCGAACGGTTCACGTCCGTCTTTACCAACACGAATAGCAGGGTCATCTGGATCATCAATCCAATAGACATAAGGAGCCAAATAAACTTTCATCGGTTCCGCTTCCGTACCAGCTGAGAAATTAGCGGCAGCTTTATTGAAACTATTAAAGACATAAGGATTATCCGCCACTTCCCTATCGGACAACTGCCCATCAACAAAAAATGTTTTCGGACCTAAAATAATTTCTTTATCTGCATAACGAAGGCAGTTCCCTTTAAATTCTATAGGTTGCGAAGGATCTAACGAACTATAATGATCAATACTTTGTGCTTTTAACAGATGTCCCCATACAAGCCAGCACAAGGCAAAAGCGAGGAAATGTAAATGTTTCATTTTGTATAGATTAAGATTTGTTCTACTACAAAAGTAAACGAGAGACAGGGGACAGAAAGGTAAAAATTGGTCTATTATGTGCAAATTTTGAAGAATGTGCTAATTTGCCAATTTGCTAATAGACTAATTGACATGCGAACATAGCGGAACCAAACGGCAAATTAGCATATTAGCAAATTAACACATTCATAAATTATTCTACTTCAGTTATCCTTAGCAGCAGATAAGGACTTGCAGGCAGTCTTACTCTCCCTTGATTTTTATCATACACCCTATCCTTTACAGGAGCAGTTGTTTCAAAAACGGCAGGCCATTCGGCTATCGTCATGTTCCAAGTATCAATGACTTCCACTTTAAAACGTACTCCTTCTTTCAAACGTGGATAAAAAGCGTTTTTTACCGGTAAATCAAATGCCCATTCCGGTTTTATTTCCTTGCCCAGATAAATCATATAATAATTTTCTCCGGCAGTCGAAGTATAAGGGTCCCAACTACTATCACATAAATGCAGAGGATTAGGAAGTGCGTCCAAAATCTGTCTTGTAAAGCCGATGCGCTTCCAGGACTCCCCTTGAAAAGTTCCTCCTACAGCCAGAAAATCACGAGAATAATCTTTTGAATTATCCATATAACATTCTCCGTGAGTTACGTAAGTTCCACAATCAGCCCTTGCCACAAGCGATAAAGATATTCCTGACCGCTCAAGCTTCCCCATCGGTTATCCATATTACCCTCATAACATACCTCATCAAAAATAATCGGTTTCTTATAAATATTCTTCACCGTAGCCGCTCTTCCAAAACCTTCTACAGGTGCCTGGTCCTGTATACTGGCATGAGTGTATTCAGGTTCCCAATATTTATAATACTTAGCTGTATAAGTATGAATGGAGCATAAATGGGAATAAGGATCATTCTCTGCTACCGTATGTGTAAAAGTATCCCAATATTCCGGTTTTAATTCTCTCAAAAAATCATATTCATTGGCCAATGACCACCAAATATTGCGAAATGAACTCATACGGCTATCAGATACTTCAAGTATCGGACACCGGCTTCCAAAGGCATTCTGTCAAATCCCCAACGACCACCATCATAAGGGTGGAAAAGAATCAAATCAGCCTCTACTCCTATTCCGGCCAATTTATCCACACATGCTTCCACATGAGCAAAATAAGCAGGATTGAAGCGGGTGAAATCCCATTCATACACAGGTTTTCCCTTTTCATCCTTTACTATCTTCTTTATCTCAAAAGGAAACATGGAGGGTTCAGGATAATCCGGATCAAAGTTTTGCACAAAAAACAGCATCCTGATTTTATTGAACTTGGATAGTTCCAATGATTTCACTGTCTGATCAGGCTGGTTACCTGCCACATGCATCCAATCATAAGAAGTAGTTCCAACTGGATAATAACGCGTTCCGTCAGCATATTTAAAATTATAAGTTCCATCCACTTTAACTGGGCCATGATTTCCTTTACCCGGAGCAATACATTCTATCCGCCCTTTCACCTTATTCAGCACGGGAATCTCACTCTGCGTCACGTACGACCATACTCCCTGGCTCACAGGCATAAAGCGAATTTTGAAGGTATCATTTCCGTCATAGAATCCACGTACAGTCAATGTAGTATCCGGTCCGCTAAACGTTGCCGTAAGCTCAATATCAAAAGGGTTCCCCTTTACTTTGGCAGGCAGGGAGATTTCATAACGTCCCCAACACTCCACCTTATCCTGGGCAAATCCACCGGAAATCCCCAAAAGCAATAACAATAAAAAAGAGCAGCAATATTTCATAAGCAATTCAATCATTAAATTCCAGCTAAACAACGCATCAATCAAGATTTCTCAAAACAAAATCTGTTACTTCCACCTGCCCGTCACCACCGGCAAAAATACCTGGGCGGACAAACAAGAAACCATATACCGTATTATGATGTACTCCCGATATCTCAAATCCCCATGGATACTTATGCCATTTTTACCATCGGCACTGTACCAGGCCGACAATACATTAGCATCATTCCGCAAACGTAACCACATCTTTCCACATTGGTTTGCTTGAGGAAGTTTTGATTCCGTACGACTTACTTGCCCACGCCGATAACGAAGCATCTGCTTATGATTAAAACCAAATCCAAAATGATAATTCTCATCATAATAAGCCACCAATCCGGCAGATGTATTTTCACCTTTCAGTTCAAAACAAGCCTCCACTTCATATTTATGAGCACTGGTACGTGCTAATAAGGGAGATCCTTCTTTTGGAGTATTCCCCTTTGCCTCTACACTGATTTTATCAGAAGTAATCCGGAACCGATCATTTAAGTTATGTTCCCGGCACGTCTGCCATACAAAATCTTCTATACCAGATAATTGCAAACGTTCCGGTGCAGGTAAAGAAATGGCTCCTTCTTTCAAATGTAACCATCCATCTTCTTTTTGGACCAGTTCACGTAAAAGGGTCTGACGCCCCAATGTCTGGAATCCGTTTTCATAAGCATGGAAAATCATAAATAACCGTCCATCTTCCGTATCAACAATAGAGCCATGCCCTTTACTCCACCATTTTTCATTACGGGATTCCGTACGAAGAAGCGGATTGAAAGGAGCATTCTCCCAAGGACCCATTATATTTTTACTACGTGCCTGTACTACCATATGACTGGTGGGAGGACCTGCCGTACCTCCTTCGGCCACGAACAAATAATAGTACTCTCCTACTTTTTCACGTTCAAGCCTTCCATGGAAACTCCTTCTATATCCCATTCCTCCGGTATTTCCCATTCCTTATAAATCCGAACCGGTTCTCCTGTAATAGAGCATCCGTCATCCGACAATGGATATAAAGCACCGGAACTGAGCAACAGATAGCGTTTTCCATCCTCACCAACCACATGTTCCGGATCAATTCCTCCTATTTTCAAATCTACCGGAGTACTCCACGGACCTTCCGGAGTATCCGCCCAAGTTACCATATTGGTTTTCTTTCCTTTCCCATTCAAAGTCGGAAAATAGATATAAAAACGCTTGTTATGAAATACGATGTCCGGAGCCCAGATATCTCCAGTAAAAGTAGTTAAAGCCGTGGAACATGGAACCCAGTTCACCAAATCATCTGATTTGTAAACTACCAATCCTGGAGTATAAACAAAAGAAGAATGAACTAGATAATAAGATTTTCCATAACGGACAATAGAAGGATCCGAATTATCACCTTCTAAAATACGTACAGTTGTTTGATCCTCATTCAAAGGATCTTGGGACTGCCCCCATAAAGGGAGCGCCCCAAAGGCTAGCAAAAATGCGCAAACAGATAAAATGTTTTTCATATATAATCTTTATTCTTGTGCCAAACCATATCCATTCGTTATCTTTCCTTTAGACTTGCTCAACGTTTCGAATGGAATAGGCCAATAATATCTGGGAGGAACATTACCTTCCTTTACTCCCGGCAACAAATTACTATTTGTATAATGATCAGCATATTTCACTAATGTCACTCCCCAATCAACCTTCGAATATCCCTCGTCAAACAATTTCTTTGCTTCAGTACCATTGGGATCTATATAATTAAACAACCCCTCAATAGCCAAGTTGTGGTCTGTTCCAGTAACTTTTACCGGAGTGGTACTATAATCGTATTGTCCTCTCCATCCTGGATACAGAGCTGGATTTGACTCGTCAGGATCAAAAGTCAATGGTGAACTTAAATGCACTTTTTTAGTATATATATAATTCGAGATCACATTCCCATTAGCAAATTCATGGTATCCTTTTGTTTGCAAATCATTAACCATCTCCGTCATTTCTGCACGAACAGCTAAAGCTTTTTCCACAAACTTACCCGAACGAATCAAATCCCAGCGACGAGTGCCTTCACCTAAAAGTTCTAATTTGCGCTCCTGCAAAATAGCTTCCTTCAAAACTTCACCTGAAGCTGAAATATCATGTTCAGCATTCCCGAATGCACGTTGACGAATTTGGTTAAGTAATTGGATTGCTTCTCCTTCTGCTCCTAATTCTGCTTTAACCTCCGCTTGCATCAAAATAAGGTCAGCAAGCCTCAACACCGGCCAATTCATTCCCGAAGTACGTTGAGATGTAGTATAAGGAGGATTCATACGATTCTCATCCCATTTATTAATAGCAATTCCCCCATCCAACTTGCTACCCGGAGCAAAAGACAACAGAGCTTCATTGCCATCACCTTTACTGCCAGTAACAGTCACACTAGCATCTCTACGCATATCACCCGCTTCAAACTCACCATAATAGAAAGAGGGAATAATACGTAACGCTCCAAACGACTTGCAAGGCGCAGCCTGATTACTACCACCACTAGACGGGCGTCCAAAAGCATAAGAATATTCACTGGTAGTAGTCTGCCCACTTTGTCCCCCCTTGTATATTACCTACTTCAAAAATAGATTCCGGACTAAGAGCCAGATCATGAGTGTATTGGAAATGACGCTGAAACGGATTATTCGCATAACTCCGGTCATCAACCGTAACTAAAGCAGCCGTTCCTTTATTATTCAAAGCAGCCTGAAAATACTTCTCGGCAATCTTATAATAATCTAGATAATCATTGCGCCGAGCATAGACACATCCTAGTTCTTCTTTTCCTTTTGTCGTAAACTGTACGTCACCATACAAACCGGGAACATCTGTACGAATTGTCTGATATCCACCGGAATAAAGAGCTATCTGTCCTAACAACGCGTCAGCAAACCCCTTGGAAAAACGTTCAGCAGTAATGCCACCTTCTCCCAGTGGATACATCAATGCTTCTGCCTCCTTCAATATCTCAATAAGATTATCATAAATTTCAAAACGGGAAGTCAATGAATAATCTTCCACATTGTTATTTTCATATCCATAAGGTACATCACCATAATGTTTTACCAAATCAAAATAGCAGAAAGCCTTCATTGTTAAAGCCTCACCATAAAGTTGAGTCCAATCATTTACTTTTCCTGCTGCCACAGCATCTTGAAATGCAGGTTTATCAGCTACCAATTCCGCTACCTTAGATGCACGTGCAATCGTAGTATAAAGCCCGTTGAAGCCTGAACCACCAGCATTTACACTTAACAATTCCGGTAATAGTCTAGCGTTGGCATTATTTAAAGAGCCTATTTCCGGATATATTTCAGAGTCTGAGCCAATGGGATCATTCCAACGATAAGCTCCCATAATACAATTCTGCCGATAATTAGCATAACACCAAGACAGGATTTTAAAAGTTTCGGAAGTAGAAGAGGTTACAAACTCATCTCCAGTGTTCTCCGGTGAAGAAGTATTCAGATAATCACTACATTGAGCAAAGGAACAGCATAGTGCCAATGCAGATATATATGTTGCTAATTTATTCATAATAATTAATTTAATGATTTGTTTTTTTGATTAGAAAGCAAGATTTAAACCAACCACAAACGAACGTGCTCTAGGATAAGTACCCCAGTCCAATCCTACTGTAGGGTATTTCGCCTTATTCTGAGAGGTATTAGCACTAACTTCAGGATCCAGACCTGAGTAACCGGTTAAGGTAAACAAATTATAGATTGTTCCATAAATACGCAATTTACTCAAACCAGCCTTATGCAAAACCTTATCGGGCAATGAATACCCCAATGTCAACGTGTTCAGACGCAAATAAGAACCATCTTCAATAGCAATACTGGAAGTAACCCCATTTTCACTATAAGGTAATGGTAAATTAGCATTTACATTAGCTGCATTTAATTGCTCAGGAGTAGTGAGACGAACTAATTTCCCATCTACCACGTCATAAATCTTATAGGAGTCTTTCATAAAGCCAAGTTTATTCTCATATACTCCTTTTTCTTTTGCACCGTACAAGGAAGCGATTTTATTCACATTATACACATCATTACCATAACTCCAATTAAAATACAATCCTAAATCAAAATTTTTATAAGTTGTATTGATATTGAAACCACCTGTATGAACAGGATTCATATCACCAATAATGGTAACATCTTTCTCATCAATGCTGCCGCTATTATCCATATCCCTAAATTTCGGAAGACCCGGATAGGCATTTTGTCCGGACGGACGGTCTACCCCATGTACAGGATTAATAAAAGAACCTAAATCTGCCACGCCCTCTTTCAATATATATTGTCCGTTTACATAATTAAAGTCATCTGTAGTATAAAAGCCATCATATATAAAACCTCTGACCATACCCACAGGTTTACCTTCCTGTAAAATATAATCCTCACCCGGGAAACTGCTACTGCCACACCAACTAGAGCCATATAAACCTGTTACATTTTCTGCCAACTTATCGACCTTACCCTTATTGAAATTTATATTCATACCAGCCGTAATATTCCAATCTTTATTTTCAAAAATCACACCTGACAAAGAAAACTCAATTCCCTTATTACTAGTCTGACCAATGTTATCATACGTAGATGTGAATCCGGTAATCCCCGGAAGCGAAGTCAACATCAGCAAATCCTTTGTTGTATTCCAATATAAATCCAAAGATCCCCACAAACGGTTCTTTAAAAATCCGAAATCAAAACCAAAATTACGTGTAATAGTTGTTTCCCATTTTAGATTTTTATTTGCCATTTGTTCCGTTGAAAGGTCATAAGAAGATGAATACTGGTTATTTAGTATATATTGATATCGTAAATCTGTTTCAGAAGTCCACGTTTGTGACCATAAATCTGAGCTGATACCATCATTACCTACCGTACCATAAGACAAACGAACTTTCAAGTTATCTAACCAATCTTTCGTCCCTTCCATGAAAGTTTCTTCAGAAAGGCGCCATCCAAAAGCCGCAGCAGGAAAATATCCCCAACGGTGTTCGGGGGAAAACTTAGAAGAACCATCGGCACGGAATGTCACAGTAAACAAATAACGATCCATCAATGTATAATTAGCACGACCAAAGAATGAGAGAATACGTCCAGGAATATCTACTCCAGAAGAAAATTTACTTGTTCCATGCTCCGCATCATATTGGTTAATCATGGCAAATGCATTATCCTTTGTAAAATTAGAGGGAAAGTGACTAGCTGAAATTGACATTTTACTACCTCCGGAGTCTGTAACTTCATGTCCCAACAGAATATTCAAACGATGCTGTTAGGTAAAAAATTGAAGTCATAACTGATTGTATTCGTCCAACGCAGTCCCCAACTGTCACGCTTTGTATATTCCACATTTCCTGCATATAGTTTGGCTCCTGTTTCGTCATCCAAATAATTATTATAAATAGCTCCCCCCCAAATCTTATCTTGTTCCCATGATTGGTTTAAAGTAAAATCAGTATGATATGCAAAGCCGTCAAACAATCTCCAATTTAAAGATAAAGTACCACGAAGTCTTTGTTTAATATATAGTGGATCATAATCTCCGATACGAGCCACAGGACTATAAGTATCCCAGGCAGACTGACGACCATACATCTCCATATTCCCTTCACGCAAAGCATTCAAGTCCCCCAAAATATCACGAGTAGCAATCGGACGAAAACGATAAGAAGATGAAAGCAATGAGCCGGAACCATTAGTTGTTCCTTCATCTCCCATAGTACGCATATCACTATAACGGGTATCTAAATTAATATCCAAATTATCACGTAATTTCTGATTAATTTTCAACGAAACACCTCCACGCTTTGCATAAGAATTAAGTTTCATACCTTGCTCATCCATATAATTCATCGCAAACAAAACTTTGTTTTTTCAGTGCCTCCACTAACCGACAAATCATGGTTATGAGATACAGAACTATTATACACATCTTTTTGGATGTTATAATTCCTGGTGTTACGATAACTTTCTATACCTCCTGTATTACTACCAGAATAATCACCGATGCCATACAATTTTTCGAATGGTAGACGATATGCATCGCCACTAGCAGCTGCATTTCCCCAAACAAACGATAAATAATCATAAGGATCCAATGTTGCCAAATATTTAGTCGGTGTATTAAATTTAACATAACCATTATAAGAAACAGAAACTTTCCCTTCTTTTGCTCCCTTTGTAGTTACAAGAATTACTCCATTGGCACCACGTGCACCATAAATAGCAGTAGAAGATGCATCCTTCAACACATCAATACTTTCCACTTGATCAGACGGAATATCATTTAAAGAATTCACAGTTACACCATCTACCAGAATCAAAGGTTCATTACTTTGCGAAATGGAACCTCCTCCTCGCACACGAATAGAAATCGCCGCATCAGGACGTCCATCTTGTGAGGTAATGTTCACACCAGGAAGTTTACCTTGCATAGCCTGTGCTACATTAGAAACAGGCATAACAGACACGGTTTTACCACTAACAGAAGCAACAGAACCAGTTAAGTCCTTACGTTTAATAGTCTGATAACCAATCACTACAACTTCATCAAGCACCTCATTATCACTCTCCATCTTAATGGCAAACGTATTTTGGCTACCGACTTTTACATTCTGAGTTTTGTATCCGATATAGGAAACAACTAATGTAGCGTTTGCAGGAACTTCCAATGTAAATTTACCATCCAAATCTGTAACAGTTCCAGTAGTAGTCCCTTGAACTAAAACCGACACACCAATCATAGGTTCACCTGTTTCATCAATAATGGTTCCGGTAATATTCTTTGTCTGACTAACAATTTGAACACCAATGTTTTTTCCACCGACAGAAACCTCAGCCATCATCGGTATAACACTTATGAACATTGCGGCCGACAAGCCCCAAATAAGAAAAGAACGGCTGGCTTTACAACCGTATGCGCTTGCAAACAAACGCCTTGTTTTCTGAACATTTTCCATACTTTCCTGGGTTAACAAATAATCATTTTAGATTTAATAATTCTTTTTGTGTTCTCTTTAAGCGTGCTCCATAATCATAGTATCTTAAATCACACATTGCAAAAGTAGAAATATTTTCGGAAAACAAAAGTAATTTTGCACTTTTTTTTTCTTTATTTTATTTCGTTTACTTTCATTTATAATAAACAACACAAGCTAAAAACGAAAAAAAACGATATAAAGTATTGGACATATGTGTTCTACACCCTTTAGTCAGACAAAGAATGAGGAGATATAGCACTTTCGTTTCCTTTCAACCAAGCTAAATTAAATTTATAATAGAAGCGGCTTGTTATCAAATGAATCATATTATCAGGTGTTTGTGTTCCGGCCAGGTAGCCACGAGGCTCAGCGTGATTCTCATCCATTTCAAAAAACTGGGTCCAAGCCCCACCATTAAGAAAACGATAAATGCCATCAGTCAACAAGCGTTTTACAGGCCAGGTCTTACCTTCATCGTATGACAAAGCAGCATACATGCCATATCCTTTAAAAGGCTTTCCTGATTGATTAGTAAACATCATTCCACGCTCCTCTTTCGGAGTACGATAAGGATGTTCAGTAAAAGATATCAGTAAAATAGGACCTTCATTCAAACGCATCAATACCAGCCGTTGTCCTCCATCAATGGGTGGAAATTCCGAAGCGGAATAATGCCAAGTCTTGCCCATATCATCAGATACACTCATGGGCATACGTAAACGTCCTTCTTTATCACGAATGCTATTGTTACGTCCCAATGCCATCAATCTGCCATCCTTCAATTGCACCACTCCGGCATGGATTCCAGCGATAGTGGTACCTGTTCTCCCTTCTTTAAAATCAGGCAAGGGTGCTCCATCCCATGGGTCCGTCCAAGTTTTTCCCTTATCCTTACTGATATGAACAGCAGCCCCGTCTCTTCCACCGGGTCCGGCATCACAAGCCTGGACAAACCAGCCTTCCTTTGTAATAGAGGTTCCGGCTATCACTTGATGGCGTTTCGTATGCTCGGGAGCAATCATACGAGGTTTACTCCAAGTTTGTCCATTATCTGTACTTGTACGCAAAGTCATCATCAAATTCTGCCAATGTCCGGCCGCTTCCACTCCATTGATATGATAAAGAGTCCCTTGACGGTCGTTCAACAATGCAGTTCCGGTCAAGTTACGATCAGCTATCTGATAAAACATACGGGGCTTTTCCCATTCACAGCTTCCGGCACGCAAACGCGAAGAGAGCACCACCATCTCACGGCCTTTTTCTTCATTGGTAGAAAACCACACTGCTAACAAGTCTCCATTATCACACCAAGTCAATGCCGGCTGATGATTATGCTTGAAAAAAGGCGTTCCACTATGCACATCCGGTTCATGCACATAAACCAAAGGAGCAGCGAAGACAGGTTCCGTGACACATTGAGAGTCCCAATCCCATTTTATCTGAGACACAACATACTCATTCTTTGGCTGAGAAAGCGGAGCAGTTTGCGGATACTCTGCCTGTACCACCCGAAAGCCCGTCATTGTATGTTTATCCTCCGGCAACATAGCCATACGGTTTGCCGAACGGAGATATTTCACCGGTGTATTATGACTGCCTCCTCTGGTCACACGTGCTATACCGTCCGAATAGCCGACAGGATCAGTCTGTTCCTTGTCTATATAGGGCCCATACCAGTCCAAACACCATTCCTCCACATTTCCGCACATATCATATAGCCCCCATTCGTTAGGAGGAGTTTGTGCCACTTTCAAAGACAAGGGTTTGGGAGTAGCCGCTATCACTTGATTCTTTTGCCAAGCGGCAGGAAGCTTGTCATCCATATAGAAATTCCAGTAACGGCCTGCCTTACATGCATATTCCCATTCAGCTTCGGTAGGCAGACGATAAGTTTTTCCTTCTTTCCGGGTCAACCAGTCACAAAAGGCAACGGCATCTTGATAAGTTACGAACACCACCGCTTCGTCATCTTCACTTGAGAAACCATTTTTACCACGCAGCGACTTATGTTCAGGGCAGAACAATTCATATTGCGCATTAGTCACTTCGGTCAGTCCCATTTTAAACGGTTTGGATATGTACACCTTATGCATAGGTGCTTCATCATAATTCTCATCTTCACCCAAAGTTCCCATATAGAAATTTCCTGCGGGTATTTCTATCATTGGAATCAATTCACCTTGTGCCACAATACTTGCCGGCCATATCATGATGCTAACTATTGTACTTACTAAAACCTTTAATTTCATTTCGTATCTGATTAAAATTATGTCTTGATACAAAAGTAACAGGCTATCAAAGAAGAACAAAGTAAAAATTGGTCTTTTATGTGCACAATTTTGCAACAGGCGAACAAACCTATCACAAAAAAGATTTCTACCTTTCTTATTGTAACTTCCTACAACAAACTGCTGCCCTCTACATCTACCTATCCATAGGTGATTCGGTAAAATGGTGACAGCTATGGTAGCAGAAATTACAAGCTTTAAGAAAGCAAACCTTAAGTTCAAATTGTCAATGCGATAATAACAGGAATGCCTGTTTAGAAATACATTCTTAAGAAACACAAAAAAGGAGAGAGCATTCACAATACGCCCTCTCCCCATACATTTATTTTCGTTTAACGAATGAATTATTATTCCTGTTTAAAGCCATAACCATTCGTAAAGCCACCGGCTGCCATTACATTAGGAGTAAACGGCCACAAATAGATAGGAGCCGAAACGTAATCATAATCCCAAAACAGATACTTATCATATTCATCTCTATTATCAACCAAATCAATACCCCAATTAACTTTGGTATATCCTTGGCTTTCAAGAGATGCCGCCTCTTCTTCAGACACTATTTCAAACAACCCTTTTATTGCTAATTGGTAGCTGGAGTCGAACTTCCATAATTCAATCCCATTTCTTCCCAATTATCCTTTTGTCCGCGCCATCCCGGATAAAGCACCGGATCATTGACCTTGTCTGTCGGACACTGTGCTGTCAAACGATGACCATATATAGTTTTTGCATCAACTAATTTTGTCCATATATAAGCAGAAATGATATTACCATTTTCAAACTCATAATAACCTTTAGTTGCCAAACCATCCATCATAGCTTTAGTCATATCTTTGATTCTTTTATATCTTCCGGAAGATAACCAGAACGAATCAATGTCCAACGACGATCACCTTCACCTGCATATTCAAACCCCCGTTCTTCAATAATCGCACGAACTAAGTCATTACCAAAAGATGCAATAAAAGCATCTGTGTTAGCCAAACCTTGCGGGAACGAACGTTCACGAACCGTTTTTAAATATTGTTTACCTGTAACTACATCACCTAATGCCGCACATACTTCCGCATAGCCCAAATAAACTTCAGACATACGCATATACGGACCATTGATACCTGATTTACGTTGTGCTGCCACCCATGGATTAGCCTGACGATTCTCATCCCATTTATTCAATGTCAAGCCACCGCCTTCAGCTTTTGAGTTGGGGACAAAAGGAATTAACTTCTCAACCCCTTTACCATTACTGCCGGTCATAGTAATGCTCACATCACGACGCATATCATTCGGATCAAAGACTCCATAAAAATAAGCAGGATTTATACGTCCCTGTCCATAGCTCTTACATGGATACGCAGCCTTTGAGCCACCAGACGAAGGACGACCGAAAGAATAGGGGCGACCATCATTTCCACCACCTTGCTGCATGGGATATTCATAAATAGACTCATCCGCATAAATAGCATCATCCATATGCATCTGTTCAAAGAAATACTGGTACGGATTATTAAAAGTACGTCCGGATTTATCCGAGGCACCCCGTGGATCAGTCAAATGAAACAGTGCATTACCCGGATCAGCCAACAAAGCCTCGTAGTATTTTTTAGCTATTGAGTACAAGTCTTGCCAGTCAGAACGACGTCCATAAGTAGCTCCATTATTTTCTTTCCCTTTGGTTTCAAATGTCATGCTTTCCCCTTTTCCGTTCACACGTTTGATATCGCCACGACGAGTCTGATATCCAGCTGCATCCAAACACATTCTTCCAATCAAAGCCTGCACATAGGTTTTAGAAAAATAATTTTTATTAGCAGCAGCAATGCCGGGAATGGAACCGATGGTGTACATCAAAGGCTCCACTTTCTGCAAATCTTCAATGCATACATCATAAATAGAATCACGGGAAACCAAACCTTTAGGCACAACACCATAAACGCCAACGTAAGGAACATCTCCAAAATTTTTACACAGTTCACGGTAAGCCGTAGCACGCATAGCTACCGCCTCACCATACATTTGCCCCATCTCTGATTGTCCACCATTGATGATCGATTCAAAATTTTCCGCATTTTCCATGGATGTTATCACCGCATTGGCCTTGCTTACAACCGCATACAAGCTAGCATAAATATCATTCTCCTTCAAATACGAAGTCAATCCATAACTACTTGCATATGTACCGTTTGATAAAGACATTCCGGATAATGGCGCCCCACTGATTAGAGAAAGACTCCGGGTGCCGTTCTATATCAGACCCGGCAATATCAGCAGCATAAAACAATCCATCACCAAAAACCTTATTCTGCGCACAATCCCTCCACTGTTCATAAGCACCGTCTAATGCGGCACGTGCTGTTGTCGGATTAGAAAAGACAAAATCCGAATCTACAATAGAAGGAGAGCCAACCTCCAAATAATCACTACATGCTGTAGTCAAAAACATTCCAGCAAAGAAAAGGGTCGAATATACTATTTTTTTCATACGATTCATCTCCATTAATTAGAAAGTTAAATTAACACCAAAGGTATAAGTTCTAGCCTTAGGATAAGACTGGTAATCAAAATAAGGTGTAGGGAAACCATCCTTACCATCAGTCTTCGTGTTTACATCCGGATCTATACCAGAATATCCATCAATACAGAACAAATTACTTCCTGTAAAGTATACACGTGCATTCTGTAATCCAATCTTATTCATCCAATTTTTCGGGAAAGTATAACCTACTGTCAATGTATTCAAACGCAAATAAGACGCATCTTCAATAAATTTAGAACTTACGATTCCATATTCAGAGAAGAAAGAACTGTAGTTTGTATTCGCGTTAAGAGCCGCCAAAGCTGTAGGATCTTTCACCAGCATCAAGTCACCGTTTGTATCGACATCATAATATTTGAAAGTTTCAGAAACGAACTTCAAACGATTCTGACCAGCGGAATTGTCTTTATTTCCCATCAAGGAATGCATTGCATTGGCATTATACACATCACCACCAATCTGATAAGTAAAGCCTACAGAAAAATCGATTGCCTTCCAATTACCGTTAATTGTAAAACCACCTGTATGTTGTGGCATAGCTTCGCCGATAATCGTTTTGTCATCCTCGTCCACAACACCATTACCTGTTGTATCTGCAAATTTAGGCATACCCGGTACGGCGGTTTGTCCATCTGCTGCCAGTACTTTAACTCCATCCGGATAATTCACAATACCTTGAATATCCGGAATGCCTGGTTTCAATGTGTATTTACCATCCGCATAAGTAAAATCATCAATCGTATAATATCCTTCAGATTTAAAACCTTGGATCGTACCTACAGGATGCCCCTCACGGATAATATAATCATAAGCAGGCTTAGCCATAGATGAACCCCAATCATTCATAGCTCTCGTATCTGCCAAGACCCCATCCATCAGTTCGTCAATATTATTCTTATTATAATTATAAGTCAAGTTTACACCTAAATTAAAATCTTTACCACGAACAATGTCAAAGCCTAAAGCCAATTCAACTCCCTTATTTGAGGTTTTACCTACATTTTGGAACTGATAGCTATAACCAGACGCTGCATCAATAGGCACTTTCATTAAAATATTCTTTGTCGTATTCCAATAATAGTCCAAACTACCACGAACCCAATTATTAAAGAAACCAAAATCAACACCTAAATTACGACTAATAGTAGTTTCCCATTTCAAATCAGGATTTCCTTTCATATCACCAGGCACATAAGTGGTAACCTTTTCACCATCCACTGTAATTTGTTCTGTTTTCCATGTTTCTCTCCATAAAGAAGCATCAATATTATCAGAACCAGAAGTACCATACGATACACGAAGTTTCAGATTATCCAACCAATCTCTTGTATTTTCCATGAAAGCTTCATCTGAAATTCTCCATGCTGCAGCTGCTGCCGGGAAATACCCCCACTGATGACTAGGTGCAAATTTAGAAGAACCATCAGCACGGAATGTAGCTGTCAAAAGATACTTACCTTTATAAGAATAATTAGCACGACCAAACCAAGATAAGTATGATTAGGAGTACCTATCTCACCTTTAAAATAATCTTGTCCCAATGAAGGAGTAGTCATATTAATCATACCAAACGCATCATCCATTGTAAATCCTTCAGGATACCCTACACCATATATTTCAGTGTAATCTGACTTTGAAGCCAAGACTTCATTACCAACAAGAAAGACAAATTATGATTATCTCCAAGCCCCTGTACTTCATAATTCAAAGTAGTTGCCCAACGCACACCGTAACCATCACTTTTCTTCAATTTAGCAGAACTATTATCTTTTTCTGTCTGTCCTGCATTCCATGTCTTTTCTTGGTTCCAATTACGATTTAACGATAGCTCCGTCTTTGCCGTCAAACCTTTAATAACATTCCAAGTTAAAGCACCTTTTGCACGGATACGGTACATGTTTTTTATATAATCTACAGTATTCAAGTAATACAAAGGATTACTAGTTTCTTCCATATTTGTATCACCTTGGCCAAATCCAGCGGTAAAAGAAGCATCCCCCAAAGGATTATCCACAGGACGATAAGTGTAAGCAGAGGTTGCATTACCAAAACCAGAACCATTAATTTCTATTTCACTATAACGTAAATCAAAGTCCGCAGTTAACTTTTTATTAATCTTTTGCGTCAATTTGAAATTCGCATTCCAACGTTGGAAACCAGACTTCACACGGATACCTTCATCATCCATATAGTTAACTGATGAATAAAACTTAGTTTTGTCTGTGCCACCAGATAAAGATACATCATGATTCCAAGAAGACGCAGTCTGCATCAAATCATTTATATAATTATGAGTGGTCATATTTTTATATTCATTCAAATGATTTCCATACTTGGATCCTAATCCAAAATATCTGGCAACTCCATCCCCATAAGAATCCCCCAGACTCTTCATATATGCCCATGTATTATATACATAATCATAAGGATCCATAGTTTCCAATAATTTTGGATTCTCCTTCATCTGATAATACATATTATACTTGACGGAAACCCGGCCATCCTTGCCTCCCTTAGTAGTAACCAATATTACACCGTTAGCACCACGGGCACCATAAATAGCCGTAGAAGCAGCATCCTTTAACACATCAATACTTTCGATATTGTCAGCAGGAATATCATCAATGCCACTAACTTGAACACCATCTACAATGAACAAGGGATCATTAGACTGGGTGATAGAGCCACCACCACGAATACGAATAGACATACCTGCACCCGGACGACCGTCTTGAGAAGTCACACTTACACCAGGCAATTGTCCTTGTAAAGCCTGTGCGACATTAGCAACCGGATTAGCCGCTAATTTTTCACCGGTAACAGAAGCGACAGATCCTGTCAAATCACGTCTTTTTACTGTACCATAACCAATAACAACGACTTCATCCAAAGTCTTGTTATCTTCTTCCAATACAATAACCAAGTCTTTTCCGGTTTTCACCTCTTTAGTAAGATACCCGATATAGGAAACCACCAAAGTAGCGTTACTCGGAACATCCGGAATTGAAAACTTACCATCGAAATCTGTGATTGTACCATTGGTTGTTCCTTTTACCAGTACATTCACACCAATCATAGGTTCGCCTGTTTTGTCTTTCACCAAACCTGTTGCGGTTTGAGCAAAAGCAACCAAACAAAGCATACTCAAAAAGAGAGTTGAGACAGCTTTTCTAGCTAATTCTTTTAGATTCATAAGATGTGTTTTTATAGTTATTAAAATGTTTTTTAAGGTTTTGACCTTAGTTTCACTGTTGCAAAATTATTGATATAACATTACCTTGATGTGTAGTTTTTATCTTTTTATGTGGATTTATTAGGCATTTTTCACGACTTCCAATTATTCAACACAACAAAAAGAGGAGACCTCCACCAACGTAGAAGTCTCCTCTTCAAGCAATTATAAATTCAATCTAGTCTATTGGGTTCCAATTACTTTGAGTACTAAAAATAGCATCGACCGTCACCGCCTCCGCTTCTTTCTTTGTCAGCTGTTTGCTCCACGCTACCCTTTCTGAAACATTTGCGCCCTCACCGGTATTTTTATATTCCATATAACGGGCTGTTTCTTCATTGGACTGCTTGCCCCAATTGTGCCATCCGGCAGGAACAATATGCTTGCCCAATTCACATTCTATAAATAAAGTATAAGCATATGGACGCCAAGGACGACCTAAATACACTTTATCCACTCCCGGTTCTGCCGTCAGCTTACAGTGCTTAAAGACATATCCATATTTAGCCTCTTTCGGAGTGGAAGCAGCCGTTACATACGAATTGCGTTTACTGTGAATAATACAATCTTCAAATAAAGCGGTGGAAGGACCGAAAATAAAGTCGGTAGTACCATCAATATAACAATCCTTGAAATAAAGACGGGTAAATTTAGCACCGGTATAAATAGTGTCCTGATTGCCCAAGATACGACAATTGATAAATTTCAAACGGTCACCTTCCGTATGTAAAGCTACCGCCTGTCCCAACTGAGCCGCATTGTTCTCAATAGTCAAATTTTTAAAAGTGATATCACTGCCCTCTACCTTCACCGTATAAGTGCGGAAAGTACCCATTTTATTTATATTCGCATGATCATCATAAGTATAATCGTCTTATCACGATCTTCACCTATAATATCTATATTTTCCACCCATGAAGGAACAATCACTTTCTCCTTGTATACTCCGTTCTTCACATAGATCGTAACAGTATAATCCATGAAAGCCCGCGCACTCTCTATAGCCTCCTGCAAAGTACGAAAATTCCCCGTTCCATCACGTGAGACTACAATTGTATCCTGACGTTCCTGAGCCCATGCTGCGCTTACAACAGACAATAGCAACAATAATCCTAAAACTTTCCTCATCGTATCACCTCCTATTATTCACATGCAGTTCCACAACTGTTTTTCTGAAACAAACGTTCCCATTCCAGACTGGCCATAATAAACGGACCTACTGCCTTCGCATCATTAGAACGTATTTTTTCAGTTATATAATAATTATAATCTCCGGTACGATACACCGGCTTGCCTCCCAAACCTGCAACAGCACAACCTTTAGTAATAGAAACCACACCTTTATCATCCACTTCTATAAATTGGGTCAAAAGCCCTTCATATCCCTTTTTAGCCACTTCCATGTACGAAGGACAAATATATCCCTTACGTAACGCTTTCAACAGAGTATATACAAACATGGTAGAACAAGAGGATTCCAGATAATTCCCCTCATCCCCGCTTCTGTCAATCACCTGATACCATACCCCTGTTGCTGGATCTTGAGTACGTTTAATCTGGGCAGCCAGTTTATTCAATATTTCGATAACAGATTCACGTCCGGCTTCGTGTTCCGGTATAAAATCGAGTACATCCACACAAGCCATTGCATACCATCCCATGGCGCGTCCCCAACAGTGTTGTGACCACCCGGTAGTTTTATCCGCCCACTTTTCACGCTTGCTCACATCACATGCATGACGGTATAGATCAGTCTTCGGATCATAATTATGGCGGGCCACTGTGACAAACTGATTGATAATATCAGCATAATCATTCACACGGTTGTTACGGTAAGCATACTCCGCATAAAATGGTTGCCCCATATAAAGCCCATCCAGCCACATCTGATTCTCATAAATCTTCTTGTGCCAGAAACCGCCATCGGCATTACGAGGATGCGTATCCAACTGACTGCGCAACAAATCCAATGCTTTCTTGTATTTCTCGTCCTTAGTCTGCTCATAAATACGGAAAAGCATCTTGCCGGAATTCAGACGGTCAATATTATATTCCTCCAGTTTATAAGTTTCGATAGAGCCATCCTGATGAATCATTGTATCAGCATAAGCCACAGCATAATCAAAAAACTTTTTATCACCGTATGCATCATATACATCCAGCATAGCTTGAAGTTCCAGGCCATGACAGTAATCCCACTTCAAACGGGTCTGAAAATCCAATTGCCAAGATTCGGGACAACGCACCATTCTGATTCCGCCATACGTACAGACCAAGCTTATTACCACAAACCTGCTGAGCCATGCCCATCAAAGGAACAGCCGCAAGCAAACCAGACACAATAATTTTACAAATAGAATTCTTTTTCATGAAGACATTTATTTTTAGTATTAGACCTATTTATTTTATGAAACAAAAGTAGTATTTTCCTCGAAAAGCAGTGTGCACTTTTCAACCTACTAAGTGTATTATTTGGTATTCGTGTGCGAAAACGGTTATTTTTGTGCACGATAACGATAAAAATCGTTCAAAAATTGTCTTTTTACTAATTATTATGTCTTTCAGGTTTGATAAGTTGAGAAAAGGTTTTATTTTTGGGGCAGTTTTTAATTTATACTATTGTAGAAAACACAGTCATTTACTATTAATTCACAAGAGAATGGAACAAGTTTTTAGTTATATCATCGGTTTAGGAGCAGCGGTGATGATGCCTATAATTTTTACAATCTTAGGCGTTTGTATCGGAATCAAATTCAGCAAAGCATTAAAAAGCGGTTTGTTGGTAGGTGTTGGTTTCGTTGGTCTATCAGTGGTTACCGCACTTCTGACCAGCAGTCTGGGTCCGGCCTTAAGCAAAGTGGTCGAAATATATGGCCTGCAACTGAAAGTATTCGATATGGGATGGCCTGCTGCTGCAGCCGTAGCTTATAACACTTCCGTAGGGGCATTCATCATTCCGGTATGTCTGGCCGTTAACATCTTAATGTTATTGACTAAAACCACCCGTACGGTTAATATTGATTTATGGAACTATTGGCATTTCGCTTTTATCGGAGCCGTAGTTTATTTTGCAACAGATAGTATTTTGTGGGGATTCTTCGCAGCTGTTATCTGTTATATCATCACATTAATCTTAGCAGATTACACAGCAGACAAATTTCAAGGTTTCTATGATAAAATGGAAGGTATTTCTATTCCGCAGCCCTTCTGTGCAGGTTTCGTACCATTCGCTCTCATTATAAATAAGGTATTGGACAAAATTCCCGGATTTGAAAAGCTGAACATTGATGCGGAAGGTATGAAAAAGAAATTCGGTTTATTAGGCGAACCTCTCTTCTTGGGTATCCTGGTAGGATGTGGCATCGGTGCATTATCTTGCAAGAACGGACAAGAAATAGTAGACAAGATTCCTTATATTCTAGGTTTAGGTATCAAGATGGGAGCGGTAATGGAGTTGATTCCCCGTATTACCAGCCTGTTCATCGAAGGGTTGAAACCCATTTCGGACGCTACCCGCGAACTGATCGCCAAGAAGTTTAAGGTGCTGTAGGCTTAAATATCGGTATGAGTCCTGCTTGGTGATCGGACATCCGGCCACGTTGGTTGTATCATTACTATTAATCCCTGTTACTATCTTATTGGCAGTGGTGCTTCCGGGCAATGAATTCTTGCCATTGGCTTCATTAGCTGGCATGTTCTATGTATTCCCATTGATATTACCTATCACAAAAGGAAATGTAGTAAAGACTTTCATCATTGGTTTTGTTGTGCTGGCCATCGGTCTGTATTTTGTAACAGATCTGGCTCCTTATTTCACCAAAGCAGCACATGATGTATACGCCAAGACACAAGATGCTGCCGTAAACATCCCGTCTGGTTTTGAAGGTGGGGCATTGGATTTTGCTTCAAGTCCTTTCTCATGGGCTATTTTCCATTTGACTTATTCATTCAAATGGATTGGTTCCGGAATTTTAGTACTGATAACACTATTCTTAATGATACTGAACCGTCGTTCCATCATTAAATACCAGAAAACAATGAAAAATTAAAATTTAAAGATAATGATTATGAAAAAATTAGCAATTGCAATGATGCTGAGTGTTTCTGCTTTGGCAGCTTCAGCTCAAGTAAATTACAAAGTACAGACCGCTTGCCATCCGCAAGATGTGAAACACTATGATACAGAACGTCTGCGTAGTTCATTTATGATGGAAAAGGTGATGGCGCCGGATGAAATCAATGTTACATACACCCTTTACGACCGTCTTATTTACGGAGGAGCTATGCCGGTAAACAAAATTTTGAAGCTGGAAACTTTCCGTGAACTGGGTCCGGAAATCACTTACTTCCTTGAACGGCGTGAACTAGGAGTCATCAATGTAGGCGGTGACGGCGTAGTTACTGTAGACGGTAAAGAATATCCTATGAAATACAAGGAAGCCCTCTATGTAGGTTGCGGGAATAAAGAAGTTACTTTTAAAAGTAATGACGCTGCCAAACCGGCTAAATTCTATATCAATTCGGCACCGGCTTACAAGCATACGTTACTCAATTGATCACTACCGACGCCAAGCTTCAAAAAGCAAATCCTAAACAGTATGCTTTAGCTATCTCAGATCATTATGGAAAAATGGAAGATAGCAACGACCGTATTGTAAACCAGTTAATTGTAAAAGATGTATTGGAAAGAGTGAAAAACGGTGGTACAAACCAATTACAGATGGGACTTACTGAACTGGCTCCGGGTTCTGTATGGAACACCATGCCGGCCCATACACATACCCGTCGTATGGAAGCCTACTTCTATTTCAACCTGCCTGAAGGAAATGCCATTTGCCACCTGATGGGCGAACCGCAAGAAGAGCGTCTGGTATGGTTACACAATGAACAAGCCATCACTTCTCCCGAATGGTCTATCCATGCCGCTGCAGGTACCAGCAACTATACCTTTATTTGGGGTATGGGAGGTGAAAACCTGAAATACAGTGACAAGGATGAAATAAAATACACAGATATGAGATAAGTAGAATGGTACACACCATTACTCATTAACTCTTGTCATTCTGAATGTTGCAAGAAATCAACTCGTTTTCAGTTTTTTTTGCGACATTCAGAATGATTTTTTTAGAAATCTTACCATTGTACCGATTTATACAGGCTTTCCACCAATTTTTGCATAGAGAATAGGTACAGAATGGTTATTTTTGCGTCTAATAAGAAAAACATAATTAAATCTATTATCATGAGTACATTTCAAAAAGTAGGTGAGAAGATGACAAACTTCAGATGGATAATCTGTGGTCTGCTATTCTTTGCCACTACAGTCAATTACCTCGACCGTCAGGTGCTTTCACTAACCTGGAAAGACTTCATTGCTCCGGAATTTCACTGGACGGATTCGAATTACGGAGATATCACAGCTATTTTCTCTATAGTGTATGCCATTGCCAACCTGTTCGCCGGTCGTTTCATTGACTGGATGGGAACTAAAAAAGGTTATCTCTGGGCTATCTTTGTCTGGTCCTTAGGAGCTTGTCTTCATGCATTGTGCGGTTGGGCAACCGAAGAAACATTAGGTATTCATAACGCAGAAGAGATGCTTTCTGCAACAGGAGCCGTCGCTTCAACTATCGCCATTACCAGCTTTATTACTTTATCGCTGCCCGAATCGTATTAGGTGTAGGTGAGGCAGGAAACTTCCCAGCAGCTATTAAGGTAACAGCCGAATATTTTCCGAAAAAGGACCGTGCATATTCCACTTCCATCTTTAATGCAGGTTCTACAGTAGGTGCTTTAGCCGCTCCGATCACTATCCCTCCTTTGGCACGTTATTTCCAAAGTATTGGTGTGGGCAACGGATGGGAAATGGCTTTCATCGTTATCGGTGGTTTAGGATTCATTTGGATGGGACTTTGGATGTTCCTCTATAAGAAACCCAATGTCAACCCTCGCGTGAATGCTGCCGAACTGGAATATATTGAACAAGACAACAACAATCCTGAAGAATCAGCAGAACAACAAGCTGCTGCCAACGACTTCGACAACAAGAAGATTTCATTCTTGCAATGTTTCAAATTTCCCCAAACATGGGCTGTATTTGTCGGTAAATTCATGACTGATGGCGTATGGTGGTTCTTCCTGTTCTGGACTCCGGCATATATTTCGGATGTATACGGTTTCGCTTCAGATACGGGTACCGCACAAATGTTGATTTTCGTATTATATGCTATTACCATGTTATCTATTTATGGTGGTAAGTTACCTACTATTATCATTAATAAAACAGGTAAGAATCCATATGCAGCCCGTATGCAGGCTATGCTTATCTTTGCCTTGTTCCCACTGCTGGCATTGTTTGCCCAACCTTTAGGCAATTATTCATATTGGTATCCTATCATTATTATCGGTATTGCAGGTGCGGCACACCAATCATGGTCTGCCAATATTTATTCTGTAGTAGGTGATATGTTCCCCAAAAGCACCATCGCTACTATCGTAGGTATTGGTGGTATGGCAGGTGGTATAGGTTCATTCTGTATTAATATGGGATCTGGCAGACTGTTTGACTATGCAGCAGAAACGAATATGACTTTTATGGGATTCGAAGGAAAACCTGCCGGCTACTTCATCATATTCTGTGTATGTGCCGTAGCTTATTTGGTTGGTTGGATTATCATGAAAGCATTGGTCCCCAAATACAAACCGGTTGATGCCTAATTAAAGAATTCACCACAGACTACACACCTAAGTAGCCTGTGGTATTTTTTCCCTAATAAATAGTTTTCAGAAGATATTGATAGATAGAATTATGACTTAATATTTCAGGGACTCCTGTGATAAAAAGCTGCTTGCGTGCACGCGTTAAAGCGACATTCAGCTTACGGTCAATCTGTACACCGTCCTCTTCTGTCAGGTTGGGCAGAAACCTTAATTGATAGAGGTGATTCACACAAAAAGAATAAATAATGACATCACGTTCGCTGCCTGATACCGTTCCACAGTGTCAATGGAAATCCTACTCAAAGCAGGAATAGCCAATGCCTGAAGCTCTTTACGTATCAAAGCAATCTGACTTCGATAAGGAGTAATGACCCCTAACGTTCGATTCGGATCAAATTCCTCTTCATGAGCCAGATACACCTCTTTGGCTAAACCGGCGACAATCTGTGCCTCATATCTGTTTGTTTTTCCGGAAACACTCTCCAAATCTTGCTTCGAAGGGATAAAACGTACCGGAGCCTCTATGTGCTCCAACTGATGAGGTAATCCCAAAGCCTCCAATTTTCCGGCATAAAATGCTTTATTGGGAAAAAAAGCCACTCCCGGATGCATACGCCCCTGACGGCAAAGCATATCTATCGCTTTAGGAGATTCTTCTTTTAAATGAAAACGATAAAGCCGCTCAAACAGAGAATCTTTTAAATTAAAAAGTCCGGCTTCCCTAAGTCCCTCATCATGCACTTCAGAATGTCCGCTATTCTGCAAAATAACGGCAGGCAACTGTTTATGATCACCTATCAGGATAAATTTACCCACTGCATTTCTTTCATCGGCAAACTTGGCACACAGAATACCCAACAATTGGGGTTCTAATATTTGGGTGGCTTCATCCACTATGCTACATCAAAACGTTTTAATTTAAAAAGTTCAGCTTTAGCCGCAATAGAGGCCACGGTTCCAACATATACTCTGCAATCTGCCATACGGATATTCACCTCTCTCCTACTGTTGCATTCCGCCAATATATTCTCCAACAGATGTCCTCTAAAACGTACATCACAGGAAAGCTCACTTCCCACCCGTATATAATCTATACCGGGGGTGATAGAGGACAGTGACTGACAATTTCATCAACAGCCCGGTTGGTATAAGCCAGTAACAATATCTGCATAGATGATGCTGCATAGAAATGTTCCACCATTCTACGCAACGCCCTCGAAGTCTTTCCTGTTCCGGGAGGTCCCACTAGAAGAAAATAATCACGGGCCGACTCAGCTTTCAACGCCACCCTCTCAAAATCATCACCGGTCAGCGCTATAGCTCATCAAAAGACGAATCAAAGCGGGGAGGCCGTTGTCCCAGCAATAATTCCCGTCTTTCCGTATTCGCATCCAGAAAAGCGGAGAGTCCCAAATACATACTGCGAAATGTAGTATCCATCGTATCATGTTCTACAGCATAACGACTGTCCGGAGAAAAAACGGAAGCATTACGTTGGGTAGCACGTAAACGAATACGCAATTCTGTATCTGTAATCTGCTCAATATTACCCTTAAAAACCATTTTATTGGTCGCATTATCCAAGTCATTATTACGCTCATACAACACAACCACATCTCCTGTACGGAAATTGGGAAGAAACATTTCATCATATTGCGGAATAGACAAAAGTATATAGGCCTTATGAGCCTGTGATGCCCTATTTTCCATTATCTGCAAATCATATAATATCTCTCCCGCCTCACGTTTCTCATCCAGTGTACTCAGCCAAAGAGCTGAAGCCCCTGCACGTCCTTCATAATCCACATCTCCCGATTTGGAGGTATAAAGTTCTTTTGTAATGAAATTATAAAGCGTATAAAAATAGGCCTGCTCCAAAGGTTCCAACGCCGACAGCTTCTCCCGGAAACGCGAGATAGAGGGCTTCAAATACTGTTCCCAGAATCTGCCGCTCAGTTTTCTTTCATTCACCACCTCCGGATTGATTTGTGCCAACAAGTTGCGTGTAAAATCAGGATGATTATGGAATTGTACCCCATACTCGGCAGCAACAATACGGTTACGCAAATTGATAACCCGCCTTACCTGAGCCCACGATGCTCTGGCCGGATACAATAAAGGATAACGGGTATAAAGCAAATAGGGATGCATACGCCGCCGGTCCTGTCCCATGCTATATTCCAACACTGCCATATATAGCAGCATCTGAACCTTATTATTTTCCTTGGGTTCCACTTTTCCCTGCATGGAGAATTCATCCGCTTTGCCCGATTTCATTTCTATAAAGCTGCTCATATCCCGCTGCATATAGTCCAGACGTCCCTGAATGCCCAACGCCTCGCAAATATAGGACGGTTCCAGCACAGCCTCCTTTTTATCCAGATTATACCCCGGCTCCAAAAAAGTGTGTTGTACAACGTCCCGTATATGCTCAAAATGCATCCGGCAATCCTTGGCAAACTCTTTCTCTTTGGACGGATCACGAAGTTCGGCACAAGCAGCCAGTTCAATGGGATACTGCCGGAATGCCTTCTTCATACAGTCTATATAGTCCGGCTCCTCCTCACCTGCATGTATCCATTCATCCAGAAACAGATTGGCTATATTTCCCAACAGCAAAGGGCGGGCATTATCAATCGGCACCAGCCGGCTCAAAAAATAGTTTGCCGGATGGCTGCCATAATCCTTGTAACATTCCGCCAATGAACTGATATCTATCAAATAATCCGGTTCCAATACGATAAAAGAAGGGGTATAAATTCCATCCCTATCTACAGAAACATCCAGCAGATTAAGCTGGGCATATCGCCAAAGTTCCTTTATGGTTTCTTCAAATTCATGATTTATACCGGGTTTATTATAAACAACCCGTATAAGTTCATCAGCTATTACATCTACAGGATGTACATACAAATAGGTATCATCGGCATAATCAAAGCATACACGGATGCGGCGGATGTATTCCATCTTTTCTTTTTTCCCTGAAGATGCTATTTCCTGCTTGGGAAGAACTGAGAACAACTTCAATGGAATATCCTGTGCAAACATCTTCCTATATGCGTATGCCACTGCACGCAAATCACGCAGGAACTCTTCTTTTACAGGAGACTTACGATGGTTCAAAATATCATTGGAAGTCAGGCGAAAGGTATGTAACTGATTCTGTTCTTTCAGATCCAGCCCATATTGAGTGGCTACATAATTAATACGGGCGGCCAAATCAGTGGTCTGCAAACTATTCCCTTGTATCTTTTCACGCACCACACGCTCCAATGATTCACGCAATTGCCTGTAACGGCGTTCCAATGGCTGGTTTTCATCTATATAAAGCTGTATAACTCTTCGTAATACTCTTCTATCTCTTCATTCATGCCGTAAAGATACACAAATTATTATTAATAGAATACCGGCATAATAATAGGATGGGTTTCCCATTTACGGGTCATCGGATTAAATTCCCTCTCTGCTCCCGCTTCAATTCCGAAACTATCCGATATTTTAAATTCCAAAGTGCCTCCGTATGAATTCTGGTTCATAAAAAGCTGTGAAGCGGGAGTCATACCATATCCGTTATACACCGAGTATGTGCCGAACATATTGATCTTCATTCTGTCATTAATGCGAAAAGACAACCTTCCCTTAGCACCTAAATCATTAAAGCGGACTCCATATACATTGTATTTAGCAGCATATACTCCTCCCGTCACGGTTATAAAATCATTGAGACGCTGTGTGTACATCACTCCGGCATTACGTGCCTCACCTATAGAAGGCAACCCTTGAAAGGAATGATAACCACCCAGAATCCCTGTACTATTAATCTGATAAGCACGTCCATCTATATAATCATGTCCGAAAGGATTTCCGGAAAAAGTATAAGGGGATATCTTAGGCATTTCTTCACGGGGAGTAAAATCAAATTTTGGCATCCGCAACGTATCAGATAAAACGGGAGGTGTCAACGTAGGAGGTTCGTTTATAAAATCCATACTTTTATCAGCCTCATTCATCTCATTGATAAACTCATTGATTTTATCTTGCCGGATGATGAGCGTATCCTTGTCATTTTCAACCTGAGCTATGCCATGCAAGGAAAGAATACAAAAGAATAAGAACAAGCCAATGCGTTTCATTTGTAAATGTGTTTTTTCAAAATTACAATTTCCGCATTGACTTTTCCCGTTTCATTAAGACTTAATAAGACTTTTTGACTGTATTCCTCAAAAATGCTATTGATTTACCATAGGAAGTTCCAGCCATTCGGTAGAAATATAATTCTTACTTGAATCTATAGCAATTAATACCTGGTCATTATCCCGATTATAACTGCCGTCATAGGTAAAAGGAGTAATTTTACTATCAAATTCTCCTATAAAAGAAAGTTTTCCATCTTTAGGACTATACCACCATACTTTCTTTTTGCGCCACTGATTTTAGTCAAGTCAACAGATATCGGATTTCCGGAGTAATTGTATACTAACAAATAATCCTTTCCTCGAGTCGCAATGGCTCTGTCATAACGATTCCCATTCGTACCGGCAATTACACTTTGATCCGGTACACGTTCAAAATAAGGGAAAGTTAACATCAGATTCTTCAGATATTTCATCTGATTGAAGCCGGGATCCTGCATTGCTTTATACCAAGGTTTCTCTATTCCATCAGCTCCATACCCACCGGGTGTACCCGGTTTCAAGAACTGCATGATATTATTATGTCCGTATGTATGTCCGCAAGAGCCCGCAAAAACAGACCAATATCCATAGCGTCTCACATCACAGTCACGCCAGCGTGGCTGGGCAGGATCATGCAATCCCTGAGGAATACCTTCATAACTGGGTTCTGCATCCAGAACAGGCTTCAGTGGAGTCATGGACAAAGCCTCTTCTACATAACGCCAATTGTCTTCCTCCAATCCCGTAACAGAAGTATCACCATCTCCTTTTTTCTGGCCATAACGCCTGTGTCCACTTTGGAACATATTCATATCCATCCACTCCTTATTATTCAGATGAGTAGCACTGGATGTACGGCCAAACGGATGAAAGGTCATTATATGATTCTTGTCCACAGCAAGAATACTATTCGCCAACGCCTCCCAAATCTCAGTATTCCGGTCAGCATAAGTATCTCCACCGATTACCCAAATGATATTAGGGGCATCTTTATATCGTTCACCTAAAAATCTACCATACGCTTTAGCCTCTTCAACATTCATCTTTCCGGAGCGCACAAGCCCTCCCCAGATACATACCATCGCTATGTAAATGCCGTTCTGCTCAGCTTTCTGAATAATATAATCCATGTGGTCCCAATACCCGTAAACTCCTTTTCTGTCTATATTCTTAAAATTGAAACCATCTATCATGGAATACTGGCCATAGAAATTCATGGCAGGAACTCCATTTATAGTCTGTACCTGCACCACATTGAAACCTGCCTGACGACAATGTTCCAGATAATAAGCAGCCTCATCTCTATTCAGTTTCTCGGGCAACAGCCATCCTGTATCCCCCAACCAGAAAAAAGGAGTTCCGTCCGCATTCATCAGATAGCGGTTCTCTTTACTTACTTTCAGTTGTCCATGACTCCAAGGCTTATAAACCGACGATTTGCTCTGTGCTGCTGCCGAAAGCAGCCCTCCTTCCACCATCAGAAGAAGGAATAATAATACTAGATTCTTGTTTTTCATTTGTGCATTCATCTTATAAATTTCAAAAGCCCAAAGTAACTTATTCAAGCAGACAATTCTGGGTAATAACTAGTCTTTTTGAGGGAATCTTTTAGCTTCCTCCGCTTTCAGGTTGAGCAAAACTGATTCGGGAACTTTTATGATAGTACCATGCTTATGTCCTTGTGGAATAGAAATCTGATCGTCAATGGGAGTAAGTTCTTGAAGTCTTTTGTAGACACGGCTCCAAACCGTCCTTCCCGATAAACATCAAAATAAATCAACCATTCATCACCTACTTTCACGGCACACGGACCTTCAGAGTAAGTCGGTGCAAATTTTACTGACGGATCAGCATAAGGTCCTTCTGCCGATGGCCCGGATACACAGAACAAATCACTGTAACCAGGCTTGCGATTGTCTTTTATAATTAATACATAGTCGTTTTTATCACGCTTTACTATAAATCCGTCAATAGAATTAAATCCCGGATCATAAAACGCCTTTGCAGGAGTAAATGTTTGGAAATCCTTGGTCGTGGTATAATAGGCACGGTGACTTTTATTAGCTCCCAAGCTATCGGCTGCCGTATATCTTTCTACAGGAATGGCAGAAGACCAGACAACGATGAACTGTTCCTTTTCATCATCATAGAAAACTTCCGGTGCCCACACATTGTTAGTCAAAGAATCTTTCATCACTTTAATTTCGCGTTGTTCACTCCAATGAATCAAGTCTTTAGAACTGGCATAACCAAATCCCTGTTCTCCATTCCAACTGATTGTCCACACTAAATGGAAAGTTCCATCCGGGCCTTGGGTCATGGACGGATCACGCATCATCGAATTGGGAGCATATTTCTGTTCTTCGGTCTGTTTAGTGAAATAATTATAATAAGGAGTCTTATTTCCTATTTCCGGTTTCAACCATGAACCTGCGATACTATCCCAATGATAGCCGTCATAGCTGTAAAGATAATGTAACCCGTCCAATGCCGGCTCACGATGAGAAGTGAAGATATAGACTTCCTTTTCGGGTTTTGTACAAGCTGTAAAAGCCAATAAGGCAAAAACGAAGGAAAAAAACAATTTCATAGCATGCTGTTTTATGATGATTCAATATTTTAAAATAAGACGGAAAAAAGAACTAAACTGTACTCTATCCCTCAAAAAAATCACAAATAAGACATACTGAATCAAGAAAAAAGGAACTATATTGATTTTTTGTAATTTTTAGGCGTACAGTCAAAATGAGCCTTAAAACATTTACTGAAATAAAAAGGATCTTCAAATCCCACCTTATAAGAAACCTCGGAAACCGTAAATTCACCCTGCCTTAGTAAAACAGCAGCCTTATTCAATCGTTTCATCTTTATCAATTCATTCGGCGAAAAACCTGTTATACCTTTTACCTTCTTAAAAAAAATAGTTCGGCGGATACCCGATAATTCAATAAACCTATCGATGGTAAACGTACTATCTTCATAATTATCATCCAAAATTTTCTCTATTTTATCAAAAAACTCTTTATCAGTTGTATTAGTCACTCTTTCGTCAATAGTAAACTCTTTGGAGAAAAGTTTTTTCAACAACTCCCGCTGTTCCACCAACTTCATCACACGTTTTTGGACGTATTTCAAACTGAAAGGCTTTGTGATATATGCATCCGCTCCACTATCTATACCTTCCAACTCATGCTCAAGAGAAGAGTGTGCTGTAAGCAAAATAATAGGAATATGACAAGTTTGAAAATCCTTCTTCAACTGACGCGTCACTTCAAACCCGTTCATTTCTGGCATCATAACATCACAAATTATAATATCCGGATTTGTATCAATTGCCTTTTGAAGACCTTCCTTACCATCAGCAGCAGTATCTACAATCATACTGCCGCTGAAACCATCCATTAAAAAATCACGTATATCATCATTATCGTCTATTACCAAAAGCCTATATTCTGCCAAAATATTGCTTTCTACAGAAGGAAAGACTTTCTCTTGTTCTACCTGTACAGATTTTACAACCGGACTATCCTCTATGATATCCATATGTGGACGTACAGTAACAAAATTCTCCCCTACATAAGTTTCTTTTGAAGTAGATAATTCCACCTTGAAAATAGCCCCCCCACTGGGGTTATCTTCAAAATAAATTTTCCCTTTATGAACATCCACAAATTCTTTCACTAAAGAAAGCCCGACTCCGGTACCAGATTTAGAAAAGTGAATCTGACTGAATCTGCTGAACAATAAATGTTGTTTCTCCTTAGGTATTCCAATTCCACTGTCTTTTACCGACAGGATACATTTCCGTCTTTTTTCATCTTCCGCCAAGGACAAAATTATACAACCTCCTTTAGGTGTGAACTTAAACGCATTGGAAAGCAAATTATACAAAACTTTATCAATCTTCTTTCTATCAATAAACAAAATAAGTGACTCCATCGAACAATCAAACTGATAATTTATGTTTTCTGTACAGCTATCTCTTGAAAGCCACCATAAATATCCTGCGTAAAACTTACCATATCTATTTCTTCAAGATCTAGCTTCAATACATCATTTTGAAGTTTTCTAAACTCTAACAACTGATCTATCAGTCGTCTGAGATTCATAGAATTCCGATTCAACACGCTTAATTGCTTATAAGCAGGGACAGGAAGGTCCCCCAGTTCATTCAATCTCTCCACCGCACCCTGAATCAAAGTAAGCGGTGTACGAAACTCATGCGAAATATTTGTAAAAAAACGCAGTTTGTGATTCGTCAATTGCTTCTCAATCTCTACAGCATTATTTAATCGGTTGAATTTTGCAATCAACCGATAAAAGACAAACAATATGAAAATAAACAGCGATACATACACTGTATAAGCCATATTGGACTTCCAAAATGGTGGAGTGATTGTAATTTTCAAAGAAGTCACTTCATCATTCCAGATCCCATAGGAATTGGCTCCCTTTACTTTAAAAGTATATTTTCCAGGTGGCAGATTTTTATATGTAACCGTATTCAAGGAAGCAGGAATACTCCATGACTTATCATAGTTTTCTAAAATATAAGTGTATTGATTCTGTTCGGGATTCTGCAAGTCCAATGTCGCAAATTCTACTGTGAATACATTTTGCTCATAAGTAAGTTGAATTTCTTCAGTATAGGTAATAGATTTCTTTTCTACGGAAGACTCGACTTCATTCCAATCTACTCCGTCAATCTGCAAGCTAGTAACCAGTACTGGAAAAGGTTCGTATTCGGTTCAAATTTTTCAGGATCAAATATCATCAGCCCATCCAAGTTCCCCATAACATAATACCATTCTTACATTTAAAACGTGCCCCCTCATTAAAGATATTCGCATAAGCTTTCTGGGCAAACTGATAGCTAATTACCGAATAATCATTCTTACAAAAACGCGACAAACCATTCTCACTGCTTAGCCAAAGATAATCCCCATGTTCCAAAATACCCAAGACATAATTATCCGGCATTCCTTCGCCAATTGTAAAAGAGAGAAACTGATCAGAAGTCCCTTCACGCGCTTCTATATACTTGTCCAGTCCACCTCCGGCAGTTCCAATCCAAATATCTCCATTCGTATCCTGATAAATAGTCTTGATATCATTGCTGCTTAACGAATAAGGTGAAGTTAAATCCATATTATAAAAGACATAAGCATCTGGATTCCGTATCAGTTCTCCCGGATTAAACCTAACAAGTCCGTCAGAAGTTCCACCCCAAATACGCTCTTTATTATCTTGATAAAGATATCGAATCATACTCTTATTTCCTTTACCTGTGATAAAATTTTTAAAAGTAATACCTTCTTTTGTTTCTTGTGCCAATCCTATCCCCCCGTTCTCAAAGGAGGCAACCCAAATTCTATTCTTATTATCCTTCAAAATATGAAAGACAGCATCACTGCACAACGACTCTGGCTTATTTTTTTTATGTGTCAGATGAGCCAATTCGTTATAATTCTCAATATCAAATAAATAAATACCATACCCCTTGGTACCTACCCACATACGCCTTTGATTATCTTCCACCAGTGCATAAGGTTTATAACCCAATCAATATGTTTTTTCAAGTTCATAGCAGAATCATAGACATACAGTTCCCCATTTTTCAAACCGACCCAGATATTTTCCTTTGAATCCTCATAAATGGAACGTACATTATTCGTCTTGCCGATAATAGTCCCTGCCTCCGGATGTACCACATGTACATATTCAGGACTTTTCACCACCCGTATAATTCCGGCATACTCACTTCCAATCCATATATTTCCCAAGCGGTCTTCAGTTATAGACAATAGATAGTTGGAAGCAAGACTGCTAGGATCCGGCTGGTTAGTGTAATTCACCAACGTCTCATCGACCGGATTATAACAAAATAAGCCAAACCCGTAGGTCACTATCCAGTAAAGCCCGTCAGAACCGGCTAGAACAGCATCTATGGATAACGCGGTCTGCCCTGTACCCATCATCGCAAGATCCTTATTCAAGTCTATATTTATCCTTCGGATTCTGGAATCCTCTCCATTGCAATACCATAATCTACCCGATTTAGAATAAAACCATACACCTTTCTTCTTATCATAAATAATCTCCACGTCCGAAGTGAGATGTTCTTTTTCACAATTTAGTCCAGACTGATGAAAAGTGCCATATGAGATATCATATATCCATACACCTTGGAGTCAAAGAAAACAAGCAGTTCGTGAGATGACAGACGGAACAAATGAGTCATGGCATCATTAAAAGCCGGAGTTACCTCCTCAAAAATACCACGCTTCATATCATAGATCAACAATTCAGATTCCATTGTGGAGAAATAAATCATTCCCTCTACCTCTATTGCATGAGTGAAATAATATTCATAGGTATAAAACTCTTTAACCTCTCCTTGCTCAGAAATACTTTTCAACCCATTCTTTCCACCTATCCATATTTTCCCTGAACTATCTTCTAGCAAAAATTACAGGCATCCTCTGCCTGTAAATAACTCTGCTGATCAAAATTTCCATCTTCTTTTTTGTGCAAACGAATTGTCCCAGTTCCTTTTCCCCACAACCATACATCACCACCGGAGGATTCATAGAAATTTTCATGAGCAAGCAATTTGCCATTCTTATCTCTTATGTGAACAAACTGATCACTAATCGGATTATAACAACTGTATTCCTGCTGATAGGTCTGTACCCAAAGGTTACCATCACGCGTGGCATATAGATTTCTAATTCTATGGTCATGCAATATATGCTGATCACCGGTTCGCAATTGATAAGATCGGATATTATAACCGTCATATCTGTTAAGTCCATCAAGAGTCCCCGCCCAAATAAAACCATTCTTATCTTCGGCAATAGCCCGTACTGTGTTTTGTGACAATCCGTTCTTCGAACTTATTTGAGAAAAGTTAATATCGCGTGCATGAAGAACAGACAGGCACAAACTAAGCAAAAGCAATGATATAGCCTTTTTCATACAATATGTTTTTATAGTATTAGAATACAAAGGTAATATAAACAGGAAAATAATACAATATTATCCCTCGAAGCTTTGTGTTCCCTGCAACACATTTTCGCCACAATAATCTATTTTACAACAGGTTATAAAACATGGAATTGCGTTCACGTACGTAATTACTGTTTTTTGGACTCGTTTGCATTTTTTACGACAATGCTTCGGTTTACTTTTGTGAAAAATCACTTTTGTGTAACATAAATCTCTAATCGTTATGAAAGACAAAACATTAAGTTCTAATTATTCATTTAAAGGAACGATTTGGCTGTTCATGCTGGTCTTATCCTCCTTTATGTATGTAGCGAATGCTCAACAAAGAAATGTACAGGGCATGGTTACCGATCCAAATGGTGAACCTATTATCGGTGCCAGTGTTGTTGTAAAAGGTACAACCAATGGTACTATAACAGATTTTGATGGAAAGTTCACCCTCTCTAATGTTCCGAAAAAGGGATTATCACTATAACTTATATAGGATATAAAGGACAAGACATTCCAGTAGCTGGAAAAAGTACATTGAAAGTAACTTTGGCAGAAGATACAGAAACGCTGGATGAAGTAGTGGTAGTAGCTATGGCACACAGAAAAAAAGCGATGTAACAGGGTCAATGGTCAGCGTAGGAGCCAAAGAACTGAAATCCCGCCCAACAGCCAATGTATTTGAAGCCATGCAAGGTAAAGCCGCTGGTGTGGATATACGCACCAGTGACGTCCGGGAGAAGTTGGAGATATATTTATCCGTGGTTCCCGCTCTCTGTCTGCTTCCAGTCAGCCTCTCTATGTTGTAGACGGTGTACCTCTAAATGGTACCGTAGGAAAAACTCATGAAGAGAATTTAGACAACGTAAGCCCCCGTGGTGGTACACTGGAAAGTTTGAATCCTTCTGATATTGAATCCGTCGAAGTGCTGAAAGATGCTTCTGCTACAGCTATCTATGGTTCACGTGGTGCCAATGGTGTCATTTTAATTACCACCAAAAGAGGCAAGGAAGGTAAATTTACTTTCAGTTATGCAGGCTCTGTTTCCACAGATAACATCAAAGACCGTACTACTTGGATGAGCGCCGGTGATTATCTGACTTGGCGTCGTTGGGCCTATTATTATTCCGATCCAAACAAATATCCGCGTGGCGATGAACCGACCATTGAAAATGACAAACAAATATTCAACGCAGCCAGTGATCCATATGCCTGGGCAAATATTGAACGTGGATGGTCTGGCAATACTTGGGACGGTTCAAAAGTACAAACCACAGACTGGGCCGATTATGTAACTCAAACAGGTATTACCACCGAACATACTATCAGTGGCTCAGGCGGTAGCGAAAAAAATCATTCGTATGTATCTTTTGGTTGGTTGAAAAACGAAGGAACAATCAAAGGTCAAGATTATACCCGTTACACCGCTAAAATAAATAATGACATGAAACTGACAGAATGGCTAACCTTGGCTGCCAGCATAAATGCCACTTACAGCGTACAAAATTATGGTATGTCGAATGACGGTGGTACTACCAGTGGACCGAGAAGTGCATATGCAGCCGCCATGCGTAACCTACCTTATGCCGTAGCTTATGACGATGAAGGAAAACGAATTGAATATCCAGGTGCTGACTCAAAAATTAAAACTGTAATAGATGAATGGAATTATTCAACCGATGAACGTAAAGTATTCCGTGCATTAGGAAGCTTCTATGCACAGTTAAATTTCGGCAAAATATGGAAACCTTTGGAAGGTCTTTCTTATAAACTTAATTTTGGTCCGGATTTCCGTTACTATCGCCGTGGAATGTTCAATTCTGCAGAAAGTACAAACCGTGAAGGTTTAAACTATGCTTCACTGACCAAAAGCACAGACTTCTCATGGACACTGGATAATCTTATATACTACAACCGTACCATTGGCAAACATGACTTCGGCTTTACCTTCTTACAAACTGCTACAAAATATGAATATGAAGCCAATAATATGAGTGGTGAAGGTATTCCTTTGGAAAGTTCCTTATGGAATGCTTTCAAATCACTAAGTTCATTAAAAAGTTGGGAATCCTCACTGACTGAAAAGCAATTGCTTTCCTACATGGCTCGTATGAATTACACCTATAAAGGGCGCTATATGCTAACAGCTTCTGTCCGTCGTGACGGTGCTTCTCAATTAGCAGATGGTCATAAATGGGCTACTTTCCTTCTGTAGCTCTTGGATGGCGCATAGATCAAGAAGAATTTCTGAAAGAAATTTCTTGGATCAGCCAATTGAAACTTCGTCTGGGTTATGGTGTTACAGGTAATTCAGCTATTACTCCTTATCAAACCAAAGGAGGCATCTCTAGTTTATATTATCCTTTTGGCCCAAATCCTACACAAGGTTATATAGCATACGAAAACGAAGCAGGTATTACCAACACATTAGCTAACCAAAATTTAGGTTGGGAAAAAACGGCCCAATGGAACATTGGTGTGGATTTTAATTTCTTTAACGGCCGCATTAATGGTATCGTAGATGTTTATACGTCTAAAACCACTGACTTGTTAATGGCTCAAAGTATTCCTACCCTGACAGGTTATGCCCGCACTTATGCTAACGTGGGCAAAACCAAAAACTTTGGTTACGATCTGACGTTTAATTTTTGTTCCTGTCCGCACCAAAGATTTTGAATGGAATATCGGAGTAAATGCCGCTTACTCCCGCAATGAAATCGTTTCACTAGCTAATGGCAAAGAAGATGATCCGGCTAATGGCTGGTTTATCGGTGAAAGTACCAACAGTATCTATACATATGAATCCGCAGGTCTATGGAAAGAAGAAGATCGTGCAGATATGGAAAAATTCAATGCCAATGGACATGACTTCCAAATTGGTATGGCACGCCCTGTAGACCAAAATGGCGATTACAAAATCGACGCCAACAATGACCGTACTATTGTAGGCCATTACGATCCTCGATGGACACTTGGATTAAATACGAACTTCACTTATAAAGGATGGGATTTAGGCATACAGCTCTACGGGCGTATGGGATTCAAATATTATGATTCCTCCGTATGGGTAGGCGGACGCTATAATGTTCGTGACTATGACTATTATAACGAAAACAACAAAAATGCAGCTCATCCTAAACCTATTTACGATGAAGGCGGAAAAGATGCGTACTACAACGAAACTTATTTAAAAAACGGTTCTTATCTAAAGATTCGTAACATTTCGTTAGGTTATACTTTCCCGAACAGACTGTTAACCCATACAGGTCTTAGCGCTTTACGCATGTATGCTCAGATTAAGAATCCGGGGTATATTTTCAGCGGCTGCAAGACATTAGATCTGGACACATATAGTAATACCTACAACAGCGGCTTTACTTTTGGCTTAAACTTGAGTTTCTAAATCAAACTAATAAAAAAATTATTATGAAATTAAATAAACACATATTAGCAAGTGTATTGGTAGGCGCACTAGCCACACCAGCCCTCACTTCCTGTTCAGATTTCTTAGATGAAAATCTAACAACTGAACGCAATACCGATTTTTTGACACCAATGAAGGCGTACAGTCACTGGCAACCGCTATTTACTATAACCTTCGTTCCATCATTCTTTCGAATGGGCATTCTCTACTACAAATTATGGAACAGACGAGTTCATAGTAGGAAACGATGGCAGCAACGCCATGTGGGATAGTTATATAGCCAATCTCAGTTCAGACATCGCCACAGTAAATATCAACACCACACATGCCTACGATGTATGGGATAATATGTATTCCGGTATCTCTTCCGCCAATCTTTTGCTAGAGAAACTGGAGAATTATTCGGGAAGCAATAAGAACGAACTGTCCGGCGTAGCACTTTATCCGTGGATTCAACTACTTTAAGCTAGTCAGCCAATACGGTGGTGTACCTATCAAACTGGCTTCTTCCAATACAGTGGAACGCGAATTTTCCCGCGCCTCAGCGCAGGAAGTTATGGAACAGGTATTCAGTGATCTGACAGCCGCTTATGGTGAACTTCCTGAAAATGAAGCAGAAGAAGGTCGTCTTACCAAGTACGCAGCTGCCCATTTCCTTGCCAAAGCATATCTATGGCGTGCCAGTGAACTCAATGACAATTGGAATTCCAGTACAAAAAGCAGTGATTTGACCAATGTTGTCAAGTATGCGACAGAAGTCATCAGTAAACACCCGCTAGCTCCCAACTTCAAAGATTTATGGAATTATACAGAAGTCGATGGTCCTAATGAGCAACTGAATGAAATCATACTAGCAGCCCAACGCACTTCTGCCGATGCCACCAAAGGGCAGTACGGTAATGAGCAACACCTTTATTTTTGCAGCCAATACCGCGACTTACCAGGTATGGCCCGTGATATTGCCGGTGGGCGTGAATACAACCGTCTGCGTACCACATACTATTCTTATAATGTATATAACCATCTGAACGATTCCCGCCTTTGGAAAACCTTCCGTACCAAACAAAACGGTAACCGTTCTGCTTGGAATGCCGGAGGCGTGGACTATGTAGCCGGCGACCGCTCTGTCATGTTCTTACTGAACAAACCCGGTGACAGTCGTGTTACCGCCCCCCAAAGCAATGCCACCTTGGCTGATGCTGAAACAAAGAAACCCGTTTCCACTGTCTTCGCACTCTATCCAGCTGGAACTACTGCTACAGATAAGTTCTGGAAGACGATGCTTACATTAAATACTATGCCACTTGCAGCAAATATGCCGATGGCTCACGTAAATCCATTTCCGAAGAACAAGGTAATCGCGATGGTATTTTTGGCGCGATCAGCAGAAGACTATTTCTTCCTTGCTGAAGCCTATATCCGCCAAGGAGACTACTCTAAAGCGGCAGAATATCTGAATGTCATTCGTCGCCGTGCTGAATGGAAAGCAGGTGAAGACCGCCAGGAACACGTAGATGGTGGGGCCGCCTTCCATGAAGGTTCTTTGGGATGGGGTATTTGGGGTGCTGATGCTGAAATTTCTACTTACTGTAATCGCAGTTCCTATTATGAATCAAACAATCTGCAACTAGGCTCACTGGATGCTATTCCATCCAATCTAGAAGTAACAGATATCACTTCCATTGCTTCTTTACCAGCAGAAGATCAGGCTATCTGTGAGAAGTTGGGTTACAGTAGTGCTTATGATGTGGCCATGTGCTTTCTCTTAAACGAAAAAAGTCGTGAAATGATGGGTGAATTTGTCCGTTGGGAAGACTTGGCACGCACAAAAACATTGGAAGCTCGTGTAAAGGCCTACAACAAGAATGCAGCTCCAAACTTTAATCCAAACAAGCATTATCTGCGTCCGATACCACAAACTTTCCTTGATATCATCCAAAAAGATGGTCATGCGCTGACAACTGAAGAAAAGAGTGCTATGCAGAATCCTGGCTATTAATTATAAAATCAACGGAAACTCATCTGAAGTAACCAAAGGTGAGTTTCCGTTACTTTATCCAGCTTATGAAAAGAATCTATTTAACACTAGGAATAATAACCGTACTAGGAGTATCTTCATGTCAACAAGCTTCACAATCAGTTGCTTCGGCAAACGATACCAACACCCCGTTACATTTATTAACTCCAGACTATTCCATCCCCTACAAAGAATGGAATATAACTGAAATCAAACAATGCCTTGATCGTATATTCTCTTATCTTGACCAAACAACTCCACCTCGCGTTATTGACCGAAAATCCGGAAAAGAAATAACAGACTATACACAAATCAACCAATATTCACAACTGGAAAGAGGAAACTTTCGACTGGCTAGTTATGAATGGGGAGTTACCTATTCAGGTATGATGGAAGTGGCACATGCTACAAGTGACTCCAAATATCAAGAATATGTATCAAAACGATTTCGTTTCTTATCAGAAATGGTTCCTTACTTCAGCCGTCTCACTCAAGAATATAATGTAGTAGACGGACAGATGCGACAAATCATACAACCCAGTACCTTGGACGATGCCGGAGCTATGTGTACAGCCATGATAAAGATGCAACGTATCCTTCCCGATTTAAACTGTAAATCCATAATTAATAACTACATGGATTTTATAGAACATAAAGAATACAGACTGCAAGACGGAACTTTCGCCCGGATGCGTCCACAAGCCAATACACTTTGGCTAGACGATATGTATATGGGAATTCCCGCACTTGCACAAATGGGGATTTACACCGGGGAAAAGCATTACTTCGATGAAGCGGTCCGTCAGATTCTTCAGTTTTCCAAACGTATGTTTGTAGAAGAGAAAGGACTCTACATGCACGGATGGGTAGAAGGCGCAAGCACTCATCCGACTTTCCATTGGGGACGTGCCAATGGATGGGCATTACTAACATTGACCGAGGTACTTGAAGCACTTCCTCAAGAACATACCGAATGGAAAAATATCCTAAAACTTTATAAAGCACATGTAGCAGGAATTGCCGCCTGTCAGTCGGGCAATGGATTCTGGCATCAATTACTAGATAGAAACGACTCATATTTGGAAACATCTGCTACAGCCATTTACGTATATTGCATTGCACGTGGTATCAACAATGGCTGGCTGGATGCAGTATCATACGGTCCTGTAGCACAATTGGGATGGAGTGCATATCCACTCAAATCAATGAAAAAGGACAAGTTGAAAATACCTGCGTCGGTACCGGCATGGCTTTTGACCCAGCATTTTACTATCATCGTCCGGTAAATGTATATGCAGCACATGGATATGGACCAGTTTTGTTGGCAGGAGCTGAAATGATTAATTTACTAAATAAATATTACCCCAAAATGAACGATAGTGCCGTACAATTTTATACCACAAAGCAAAATGCATTAAGACCTATATTTGGAGTGGACGGACAAGAATTTTAAAGGTATTGGTTACAAAATAAGAAGTTGATAAAAGAAGTGTAGTAAACCGTCAATTGCCACTCACATTAAAACAGCAGTGAAGAATCTGCACACATCCGTTTTGTGTTGACCGATTCTTCACTGCATTTTTTAGAATGACAAACTATATGATCAATCAATCGGATTTTCAGTTTATCCCTCCTAACTATTCAGAAAAGCATATAAATCACTCTTTAGTTTCCAAATAAACCAGCTGCGTCTGTAAATACTCTTCCAGCCCATGTTTACCATCCGCGCCGCCGATACCAGATTTACGCCATCCGGCATGGAATCCCTGCATCGCCTCAAAATTCTCACGATTCACATAAGTTTCACCAAATTTCAACGCACGAATCAATTTGAATGTCATATCCAGGTTCTGGGTATAAATAGAAGAAGTCAGCCCATATTCACAATCATTAGCCCAGGCAATGGCGTCTTCCACCTCTGTAAACTCAACAACCGGAAGTACCGGTCCAAAAGTTTCTTCCTGAATAATATCCATCTTTTGGGTACAATTAATCAAAATCGTCGGTTCAAAGAAATATCCTTTAGTACCGATACGATGACCACCGCATAGCAACTCAGCTCCCTGCTCAATAGCTTTTTTCACTTTCTCTTCTACTGATTTCAGTGCATTGGCATCAATCAACGGACCCATATCGAGGTCTGTATACTGATTCGGATCACCCACTTTCACCTGCTTGAATCCTGCCAACAGTTTCTCAAGGAAAGCCTCTTTTATACTAGAATGTACATACACGCGCTCACAGCAATTACATACCTGTCCTGTATTAATAACACGCGAAGCATAATGGATTTTACAGCTAAATCCAAATCTGCATCCGGCATTACAATACCGGGAGCCTTCCCTCCCAATTCCAAAGAAACCTTCGTCACATTGGCAGAAGCGGCTGCATGGTCTGTATTCCAGCCTCCACACTTCCGGTCAGACTAACCATACCTACTTTAGGGTTAGCAGCCAGTTCATGTCCAATCACCGAACCACGACCGTTCACCAGATTGAATACACCTTTAGGCAACCCAACTTCATCTACAATCTGTGCGAAAACATACGCATTTTCCGGTGTCAGCTGACTCGGCTTTACCACAATTGTATTCCCCGTCAACAGAGCAGGAGCGGCCTTACGGGCAATCAAGAAAAAAGGGAAATTCCAAGGCAGGATGCCTGTTGTCACCCCAATAGGTTTCTTAAAGACAAATATATTTTCGTGAGGACGGTCACTAGGAATAATTTCCCCTTCATAGCGACGGGCCCATCCGGCCATATAATCAAGGTAATCAGCCGTAAATAACACCTCTACATTAGCTAATCCTCTTGTTTTTCCACCCTCCCGGATGATAATATCAGTCAATTCCTGCTCCCGCTTGCGGATACCTTGTGCAATCCGAGTTAAATAGCCGGCGCGTTCAATAGAGGTAAGACTTTCCCAAGAAAGCTGTGCCTTCACGGCGGCATTTATAGCTGCTCGTGCATCTTCCGGTGTGCCATCAGGCATTTTAGATATCACTTCTTCCGTAGAAGGGTTCAATACATCAATCCACTTATCGGATTGGTTTTCGATGAATCGCCCATCGATGTACATCTTTAATTCTTTCATGGCCTTAAATTTAAAATGAGTACCTTATTTCTTTCAATCTGAAATATTCAAGCAGTATTTTACAAATATATCGTTATTTATAAAGCCCCAAAATGTATTTTTGTTCATTAGCATGGAAATTTATACACTTTGACCTTTTTTAATTGAACTTTATAAATTCCATATATCACAGTACTCACCAATTCCCACTGAAGAAATAAAAAAAGGGAAAGACCGGCAGCTATTCTATTGACATACAAACATAAAGCATGGAGACCTTTAATATGGAAAAATCTCCATGCTCTTTAAAATCAAGGCAAGCCAGCCAATGAAAAGTAAGCTATCTTCATAGGCCAAGTAAGTTAAGTTACTTCGGCATTTAAGTTGACTTACTTGGGCAAGTAAGTTAAGTTACTTTTCTTTTCATAGACACCTACCCTTTTCTCAAAGCCTTATCCGCCCCTACATCGACACCTTTCCATGCCTTCAGGTTAGTCCATTCACTATAAGGCTCAGTCCAAAAAGATGATTTGCCGGAAGTCCCAATGGCAAAAAGACCGCTGTACACATATACAGACTGCCTGTATTTATATAAGGTTCGGACATATTTATCTGACTGCCTGAAAAGCCAATTTTCAGCCACCCGTTTTCATCAAAAGTACCGGGCATAGATATCTGCCTCTGCATAACAGCTGTCAGAGCAGAACGGATCTGTCCTTTGGAAAGAGGCTGAGGAATCTTGTCCAACAAAGCAATTTGAGAAAGCGCATGAAAAACGCCAAAACGATACACGATAGAACGGCCCACTACAGGATAAGTGGCTTCCGGAGAGATCATCCGTTCAAGCTGGGCAGCCATTCGTTGTTGACGAACCAATTGGCGTTCCAAGAACTCGGCACGTTCCAATCCATGCTTTTTCATGACAGACAATACATCCGTCAACATCGGATGGATGACCAGACTGTTATAGTAATCCAGATGCAATTCTGCCCCATCTCCATACCAGGCATCTCCTTTATACCATTCATCAATGAAACGGTTTACACCATAATATAATCTCTGACTATCATATTCCCCCGTAAATTCCAACAAGGCCGCTTCTACCATCGAAGCGAAAAGCAACCAATTACTCTCATTAGGCTTTATGCCACGCGTTCTTTTCAACTCATACACCAGTTTTTTTTGAATATCCACATCCAGATTTCCCCAAAGTTGTCTGGGAGCTCTCAACAAACCTTGTACAAGAAAAGCCGCATCTACCAAGGGCTGGGAATGACGGTTATCAAACATCAAATAATCAGCTGATTGCGGATCGACAGTCTGTTTCAGTCCTTTAACCACCAGTTGAATATACCTTTCTCTTAACTTTCCTTCCTGAGTATCATCAGGTCCCAGTTCCAGCCAAGGAGCAATACCGCAAACGGTTCTTCCTACCGCTTCCAGATAGGAAACACTTCTACGTAAAGGTTCATCAGACAGTGACTCAAACGGCATATTCTTTTTCAACGTGCCCTGACTGAGATTGACCAACACAGGATCAGCAATCCTTGTTAAAGTCTGCACCCAGTACATACGGTCCTCACTACCTGTGGGCTGGGCATACAGTTTTCCACACAAGATAATAAAACAAAAAGCGATTAACAAACAATTCCTAGTTCTCATTCTGTAATTTTTTTAAGCGTAACAAAGCCTCAACATAATAATAATCCGCATAAGACAGGGGAACATCTACTTCCGAATTTTTATTATAATTTCCCACACTATGCTTCAAGATAAAACCTCCGTTGGTTTCCGGTTCGGCAAGGTACTCCGGAGAGGACAAAGAACGAATCTGCATTTCTGCCAGCTCCAGCCAATCCGCTCCTTCCTTACTTTTATCCAGCTGACTCAGTTCAATAAGTCCCGATGCCATAACAGCAGCGGCGGATGCATCCCGGGGAGCAGCAGGAATATCCGGTGCGTCAAAATCCCAATAAGGTATTTTATCGTCCGGCAAATTGGGATGATTCTTAATATAAGAAGCTACTTTCCGCGCCTGTTCCAAATATTCGGTCTTTCCGGTCTCCCTGTACATCATGGTATAGCCATACAGTGCCCATGCCTGTCCTCTGGCCCATGCCGAATTGTCGGCGTACCCCTGATGAGTACCTTTAAAATGTGGTTGTCCGGAAAGCGTATCATAAGAAACTACATGATAACAACTATAATCATCTCTAAAATGATGTCGAAGAGTAGTCTGTGCATGACTGTCAGCCATATTCATCAAACGTTTTTCCCCCGTTGTCTTAGCAAGAAAAAACAAAAATTCCAGATTCATCATATTATCAATAATGACGGGAAACTGCCATTTTTCATTTGAATTCCACGATTTGATAGCTTTTACCCGCTCATCATAACGAGTTGCCAAGGATTCCGCTCCTACAGTCATCACCTCTAAATAATGAGGATTCTTTGCCAACCGATATCCGTTTCCGAAGCTACAATATAACATAAATCCTAAATCATGGGTGGTGGTCATATCCTTGGCAGACTCCACCCGTTCTGTATATAGTTCCGCATATCTTTTCAGTTCATCCGTAGGCGTATTCTCATACAAATACCATAACACTCCCGGGAAAAAGCCGGAAATCCATGCCCGGTAATCAGATGTTTTCAACTCACCACCCTCATAAGTCCGTGGAAGCCTTCCTTCCTGATTTTCCACTTCCTTCGCTAAAAAGACAGCTTGCCGTTTGGAAACCTCCAGCCCTCTTTCTATTACTTCAACCATGGGCTCCCTTGTTTCACATGAAACGAGAAAAAGCCCCCAAACAGCTATCAACCCTATGAATATATTTTTCATAAAAAGATATTTTATAATTGATGTAAATATAGACGTATTTTCTTAATTTCTGAAATTACTGATTCAAAGTTTCTAAAAATTCCACCTCAACTATCCGGAGTTCATTGTGTACCTTCTTGCCTCCTTCAGCTTTGAAAAGATCAAGCTCTCCGGCCTTGGGTTCCACAACTTCTATGATTTGGCCGAATGCATCGGAATCCTGAGTAGCCCCCTTCAAACGGATGGTTATCTCATCAGAACGTACCGGACGGTCAATCATCAAATGGACATATCCCAAACTTTTCTCCGTGTTCCCGCTCCAAATCAAGTGTTCTCCGGCATATACTTCAAGCGGATAAGAACGCTGCCTCCATCCGTCAGTTTGATACAGATATCATCTATTTCCGCACGCCTTTCCAATTTATATGTAATCCAGCGGTGTTCAACCTGCCATCATTTTTCCACTCGCTCAATTCGTTGTCATCAAAACTTTTCCCTGCATCCCTTTGATTTGTTCCGGCTGTAACATCAGCTACTCTGACATCAACTTGGTCTCTTTATAAGAGGGCGAGGACGGAGTTTCACCACGATCAAAACGGCTAGGCAACCCAACAGATGGGAAAAAGGTACTTAAGCCATTTTTAACTTCTACCGGCCGCGTACTGAAAGCTATTTCTTCTGAAGCCAACCCTTCTGCAGCCACCTTCAGCACCACATTCCCCGGTTGCGTTGTCGAGCGGATCATCACTCGTGTTATACCACATTCCACAGGAAGTTCTTTTGCCAACACATAATTATCTGCCGCCTGTGCTATTCCTCCTCTCCATTCAGCTGGACCTTGTAAATCAAATTTTATCTTATGATTGGCTAACGGGCATCGTTCTCCATTGTCATCCACCACTTCCACCTGCACCATCGCTATATCAGCGCCGTCGGCAAAGACACCTTGCGGACCATGCATCAAGGTCAGTTTTAACCGTTCAGGCTCTCCAACGGTTTGAAAAGAATGACGGCTCAGTTCTTTATGCTGTTCATCGTAAGATATGGCTTCAATCGTCCCTTTCTCCCATTGCACAGAATCAAAAGTAAACAAGAACCGATAATCCTGTCTGCCGAAACCTTTGGATTTTCCATTTACAAACAGTTCCACTGCATCTCCCGATGAAACCACATAAACAGGTTTTCTCACATCCGGAGTATAATTCCAATGACCAATAATATGAGTATGATAGTTTTCCACATCCACCCATCCGTCCCACATTACCTTGTGTGCAAAGAAGCCATCTTTAGGGATTCTCAACGGATCCACCACACCGCTCCGGCGATAATTCTCGGCACCACGTCCATAAGTCTGCGTATCGGAAAACACAATCTTCGCGCCTCCTGAATTGACACGCCGGCCTGTTCCGGGACGCTCACGCCACAAATCATACCACCGTCGGACAAACTCCACAGTCAGCCTGTCCTGATTCTGATTATATGCTCCGGCGTCCTGTCCTTTGTGCAAAGGGCCATCTCCCTGTTTATGAAACGGATAACTGTATTCATCCCAATATTTACGCAGCCCCTCATCACGACAATATTCAGTCTGAATCATAGGATGATGTTCACTTTTATTCACATAAAGCATTTCACCACCATACTCAGCCTCACGAATGTCCAACATCTCCCGGGAACTATCGCCCTTCCTCCATGCGGATCGTACTGGTCCCGTATGGCAATCATCTCAACCATGTGCTCACGGCTGATTGATTCATTTCCCGATTCATAAAATAAAATACTTGGATTATTACGCATATAAATAATAACATCCCTCATCAACTCTTTCCGTTGTTCCCAACGTCTGCCGGTCACATCTTTTTCCGCATCACCTGCAGGCAACATCTGTATCACCCCCACACGGTCACAAGATTCCACATCCTGTTTCCAGGGAGTGACATGCATCCACCGAAAAAGATTGGCGTTATGCTCAATCATCAATCCGTTAGAGTAGTCACTCATCCAAGGCGGTACAGACATTCCTACTCCCGGCCATTCATTACTGGACCGTTGCGCGTATCCCTTCAACTGCAACACACGGTCATTGAGCCACACTTTTCCTTCTCCGAAACGAGTCTTGCGGAAACCTGTCCTAGTAACAACTTCATCCACCGGACGGCCATTTACCAACAGGGTAGTCTTCACATCATATAAATAGCCGTACCCCCAACTCCAAAAATGAAGATCTTTTAATGGTGCAGAAGCTTTCAATACAACCGTTTCTCCGGACTGCACTGTCGTCGGTTGTCCCCGGAATGTACTGACCCTTTTTCCATCATAATCATAAATGCTCACCTCATAATCCACATGAACGGACTTGCCATACTCATTCCGCACCTGTGACTCTGCATGAACAACCGCCTCACGGGTCCTTACCTTAATATCGGATGCATAGATGTAAGTCCCTGTAGTCTGTAAATTACTGTATAGAGGCAAGGTCTGGTATAATTTATCAGTAATGTGCAACCATACATTTTTAGGTACTCCTCCATAATTGGCATTGAAATTTCTATCATTCCACTGGAACAAACTTCCAGTCGAACGCTCCTTATACCTCCAGTCATTGTCTGTTCGGAGAGCAATCACATTCTCTCCACCAAAATTCAGAAACGGAGTCAGATCAAAGCCTACCGCCATCACCCCATTTTCATGCAATCCTATATGCTTGCCGTTCAAATAGAAATCCGCCGCCTGCCGTACTCCCTCAAACTCAATAAAGACCTTCTTCCCTTTTGCAGTCTTAGGGAGCCTGAAATGTTTTCTATACTAGGCTATAGTATCCGTCATTCCCCATATATGTACTTTAAATGCCTCATCTTCATTAAAAGCCCGGGGCAAAGTAATTTTTTTCCAGTTTTCATCGGAATCCGTTCTTTCCGCCCCCGGCGTATCTCCGATATAAAGCAACCATCCAGGGTTGAAATTATATTTCTCACGGTTATTGCTCTGTCCGGATACGGGAAAAAGCAAAAGCATACATAATAAAATAAGTAAATTCTGTCTGTTCATGGTATTATTCATTTGATTTATCAACAGCAAATGTAGAAAATCCACCTTGATACAAACCGCTCCCACGTTTCAAGATGTGAAACAAATGTTGCAAGATACGATGACAGAGCCTCTTACAAGCTTATTTATATTGTGTAGGCAACACCCCAAACAGTTTCTTGAATGATTTTGTGAAATAACTAGGCGTATTAAAACCAACCTGATCAGCTATCTCAGCAATGGAAAGCCTCCTTCTTTCAATAATTCGGCAGCTTTACGAAGACGTACATTCTTCACGAAATCAGAAGGCGAACTTCCGGTGATAGATGTAATCTTCCGGTAAAGAGTAGCACGACTCATGCACATATCCCTACTTAAATCTTCTATGGAATATTCAGGATTACTAAGGTTCTTCTCAACCATATCCAATGCCTTCCTTATTAATTGCTCATCAGATGCTGAAATAGAATTCGCTTCTACTTTTCCTTCTTCCGGCAATGGATCTATCTCATGCCTTTGCTCCGGATTTTGTTCCAGTGGCAGAACAGTCTGTGCAATAATGGGCTTCCGTAATTTCATATACATCCGGCCCAATCCCCACACCACCGATAAAACAACAAGTATATAAAACAAATACGCCCAACCTGTTTCATACCAAGCAGGCAGACACTGGATCATAACCGTCAATGTACTCTTACTCCACAGACCATTCTCATCTGTAGCACGGACTTCCAGTTCAAATTCCCCCTTTGACAAATCAGACAAGCCGATACTATTTTCCCCTGCCGGTAAAGCCACCCAATTATCGTTTCTTTGTTTATAACGATAAGCATATCTTACCTTATTCGTATTCAAATGGTCAAAAGTAGAAAAAAACAATTTCACATTTCTCTCATGAGGAGACAGGCTTATTTTCTTTTGATTATCCACCCCGATTTCAGAGGTGTTATTCATTTCGACGGATGTCAAACGCACCGTTGGCTCAGGTATCCTTCTCTTTTTTTCATTATAGTGAGGAAAAGTCACAATTCCACCTCGTCCACCCACACTCATTTCTCCCCGAGGACCTTTATACAATGACTGGAAATCTTCCAGATTTATCCAAGAATCAGTACAAGACATCATAGTAAGATATGTGTTCCGATGATAGACCATCACCCGCTGTGATGTAAGAATCCAAAGATTCCCATCGTCATCCGATTTTATATCCAACACAGCATCCCCTGTCAATCCACAATCTTTTGTCCGGGAAATAAAATCATTCGTATCCGGAGAATAACTATACACATTGCCCTGTTTAGTACCCACCCAAAGATTGTTGTCCGGTGCGACAGTCAATACCGAATAATTTTCTCCAGTATCCTTTATTTGCAACCGGCTTTCTCCGGAAATTCTCCACAACCCTCTACTTCAGTTGCAAAATAAACAACTCCTTCATTAGACGAAACGATAGCATTTATAAAACTAACATCATCACAAACTGTAGTCAATCGGTCTTCCTCCAAGCTATACCGAAATAAATGGTAAGTAGTCCCTATCCAAAGATTTCCATGGTGGTCATCATGCAAAGCACGGATACGCTCACCTTGTTTAATGGGTATGGCACATACGATGGATTCAAAAAGCCGGTTCTCCTTATACCGAATTAAAATTACCGAATGATCCCTTACCATATAGAGTCCCTCTCTATCCGATGGCCTCTCAAAGAAAAAAGAAAGCTCCCTGTCATTCTTAACAACAGACATACGATCTCTTTGGGGATCATAAGCATACAGCCCCAATTTTTTTTGCCTGATCCAATAATAATTTTTCTCTTGAGAAAACTGCATAGGAGACGCGATTACCCCCAAATTTTGCTTTACCCCTTCCATAGACAAAGGAAGCACTTCATTAGGAAGAAAAGAAATAATGAAAGAAGAAGGATAATAACCTGTCACCCATAAGTTTCCGGATTGATCGGAAAGAATCTTTGTGAGGATTTTCCTGTCAGCTGATAATAAACGGGAGAGATCTACCTTATCCAAAGATGCATCGGCCGTTATTTTATAGGCATATAAATTATCTGCCGCAATCACCCACAAATATCCCTTAACAGAATCTTGTATGATATGATGAAGCTTTCGGGTATCGGAGTTAGAAGACGCATTATCCACTGTTTGCAATCCAAACATTTTGTCTGTATCCTGTGCCTTGGGATCAAAACGTACAATACCTTTTCCCCAAGTAGTAACCCAATAATACGGGGTGTTATGATCTTCCGTCATGCTTGTGGGATACTCATCATAGGGCCAAGGATATGAAATAAAAGAGTCCTTTACCTTATCATAGCAAAAAAGCCCGCCTTTTGCTTGAGTTACCCAAACAGTCTGTTTCTTATCCTCATAAATAGAATTGACGGTATTCTCCCGTCCTTTCCATTTAAGAATGTATTTTCCAGTTCTTTCCCCTGACTCATTGTATCGAAACAAATGCCTGTTAGTCGAAATCCAGATCGTACCATCAGACGTCGCTGTCATTGTAGTTATAGTCCAGCTCTTTATCGTTTCATCAGCAAGCGCCCTTATCTCATAATCTGTTTTTGACAAAATATAGGCGCCACGCTTCGTTCCAAACCATATTTTCCCTTCACCGTCTTCAGTAATACACGTCACACTGTTGTTTTCCAAGATTCCCGGGTTCTTGAAATCAGAACGGAATACTTTCACCGTATATCCATCATCACGGCACAAGCTCCCCCTTCAGTGCCATACCACATATATCCTTCCGAATCCTGGAAAATACAAAGCAATTCTTTGGTCGGCAACTGTTCCGAATTAGGAAGGTTTCTTACTATCATATCAAATGCTTTGACCGGAACGGCATTTATCCGCACAGTCAATAACAAAATAATGATTGGTAATACTATCCTTCCTATGTTTTCATATTCTTCACGCAAGTACTCCTGTTGAAAACAAACGAATACAAAGCTAGGAAGAAATTCAAGAACTTGCAACTTGTCGGTTTAATCAAGTACATTAAGAATGACTTAATAAAGAATATGGCTATTGAACAGACACTTTTTTCTATTCAACGCTCAGTCCTTCAACCGGAAGCTGTACCCGCCCTGTTCTCTCAGTACCAGTGGCTTCTTTCCGATCTTTTTTATAATTCTGACTGTACATCCTGCCGGAATGTCAATAGTGCTCTCCCCCTCGGCATTCAGTTTCAAGACAATATATCCTTCCTTTACCGGAATTCTGGAATGAATCCACTTCAAATGGAGTAACTCCGGTTTAATGTATATTCATTCGTCTTCATCGAAGACTGGCTGAAACCGATAAGACCGTTCAATGCGCCTACCACTACCGGGACTCCATTCGCCCCATGACAAAGACTCAGGCCGTACGGACGATTATAAAACACCAGTTGACGGGCGCGGGAAGCATTCATCATAAAGTTCTCCGGGAAACGGGTATGTCCCTGATCCATCCAGTCGCCGAACACACCATAAATATGATCCCATAACTCTTTTATCCGCCCGGCTTTGGCATAAGCCAGAAACTCATAACCCTTCTCATAACTGACCACCTCATAATAGTTAGGCAAATTCGGCAGAATATTTTCAAAGAGGTTGTCATAATGTTCTTCGGGAAAGATATCGGCCAGTATTCCCCAATATTGGGCATGATGCGAAATACGCTTGTCCACAGTCACATTGTCATTCATTGTACCGTTGATGAAGACCTTCCGGTCATCATCCCAAAAATGTTCAAAAATCTTCTTTTTTAGATTCCGGGCCAACTTGCGGTATCTGTCCGCCAATGCACTCTCCTTCCACAGATCCGCGAAATAAGCTCCGGTCACATAATTATAATAGAGCATGATCTGGCATAGGCCGCCACCCCTTTCCGGACAGGACCGTTATAGGTGGACCATCCGGGGGTATAACCGAACTGCCTGTCTCCATAATTGCCGTGTACAAAACCATTCTCATCCACGATGGAGGCATAAAAATCAAGCAACTGGATGATGCGGTCTTTGTATTGAAGGGAAGTGGCCAAGTCACCGAAACGCAGATAGTTCTGTTTCAGGCCGAACAGGGCATGCAACGGATAATCAGGAATCCCTATATCTGATTTCTGCGGATCAAGCGGCATCAGTGCTATGGAAATTCCGTTTTTTGACACCTGCTGGTCACCGAAAAGATAATCCCCCGCCAGGGTGCTGACCAGCGCATCCATGGACCAGGGAAGAAAATCACGCTTCACCCCGTCCAGATAAAAGCGGTGCATACTAGTATGCAATGTCGCACTGCTCATTTTGAACAGGTTGTTCACATAATCATCATCCGTTTCAAACTGCATCTGGTGCTCTACCGGCCACAATGACGCATCAAAACGAAGGGAGGTAATCTCAGCCCCCTTGTCGCATTCCAGTGAAACATATCGGAGAGCGCGTTCCGGCAAAGTGATGGTGCCTCCTTCTTCTGACAAGGTAACAGGAGCCAATGGATATTGTTCCAGTTTCTTATCATCCCGTTCCAGTGCTTCTTCGGGAGTTTCGCCACGCGTACGGTTATAGTTCCCTTTCCTTTCGCTTGAAAGGTCAGTGTTCCAATCTCAAGATGGAAAAGTCGATGAGGACATAACCATTCTTTCCGATACTAATTCCGTCTTTACCTTGCATCTCAGCATTGCGCATGGGGAGTATTTGTGAAGGTTTAATCCGGGCTGTCATATCTTGCGGAGCATCCGGCAGCACGCCCGGTTTATTATACATGACGGCACTCTCGGGTATTGTCCAATGCTCTTTATCCATGCTGACTTGCCATTCATCCAGATTTTCCAGTCCCGCCCCTTTCAGAATGATACAAGGTAATGAGTCATCCGTTGTCACCTCAAACAATAAAGAGGATCTGCCCACGGGTAAAATAACCTGTTTACCGGAAACAGACTGTTTTACACCATTTATATAAAGAATAATATCCGACGGACCCTCCCAGCAAAGACTACTTTCCTTTTCAATCTTACCTCTTTTCTGAACCAGGCATGATTGTTCTTTGCAAAAAATTTACCCGGATATCCTACATTAACGCAACGCTCTTTTGAGATACGGGCACATTGTTGCTGGTAGAAAGCAGCCAGTTGTCCCGGATACCACATATAGCGACTGTTCCATTCCTCCTGAGATTGCGGCTCACGATGGTTACATTAGGATCCAGAGAAGGATCGAACTCTTTTGTCTGGGCATAACAACATAAAGATGCTGTTATAAAGATGCCAAGTAATTTTAATCTTTTATTCATATATTTCCTTTCATTCTTTTATCGTTTTCAACCGAAGTGTGCCTTTCAATCCAGCTGAGGATATTTTGACCGTAACATTCCCAGCCTCCTGATCGCTTCGGAGAATAATTTGCATCCTTCCCTGATACATTCGTTTGGAAGTTATGCCATGAAAGAGCTCATCCGTATAATGATCCCCGTTATCCAATGCCACCAATCGTGCCGCACCTTCCATTTGTAAAGTAAGTGGCTCGTTGTAGTCCCATACCGGACGACCTTTTTTGTCTATGACCGTCACGTTTATATATTGCAAGTCCATACCGTCTGCCTTCCAGTCCGTCGGTGTTTCCGCCTCAATCCGGAGTGCCACGGCTTTTCCGGCAGTTTCAATACGATGACGCGCCACTTCTTTGCCCGACTTGTCACGGGCTATTGCCACCACAGAGCCACCGTTGCCATAAGGAACATCCTTCCAATAAATCATATTACGCAGGTTTGCCCGTGTCGTATCGTTTTTTGAATTCCCATGCTCTGACCGTTTACCAACAACTCTACAGAATGTGCATTAGTGAAGGTGAAGAGTGACCGTCTGCTGCCCGGAGTATGATTCCAGCACTCGTTCAGCGCCATGCGCCCCACTATCACATCATTCCAACTGACGCTTTCCGCTCCCGCCGCATCGACCACTCCGATATGTACTTCAGGAATCTCCGGCATGAAAGCCGTTTTAATAAGATAGGCCTGGGGATAGGGGCGCATGGTATGCTCAAAGAAGGAGTAGTTCCACCCTTTCTTAGGCCATTTATTGGATTCCCCCCAATACTCGACCGAACCCCAATAGGCGATACCGACCATCCGCTCTTTATCCATATTATAATAAGGCTGCAACAAGTTGCTGGTTTCAGCCTCACTCTGGAACAGGATAAGGTCCGGCCGGTATTTCAAATAAGCGTCATATTTGTCCGACTGGTAATTGAACGATGCCACTTCTGTGGCACAAGCCAGTTCAGGCGGTACTAAATAGTCGTTGAACTCCTTGTCGTGCCGGGTTATAGCTCCCGCACGGGCGGGGAACATGGCTACAGTGGTGAGACGTGTATGATCCCATCTCTTTACCAGCTGGTTGAATATGTTATAGGTAGTGATTCCCCAGTCGTTGGTTCCTTCGAACCTGCCCATCCTTCACGAATCTGAAGTTCGTTTCCCAAGCTCCACAAAATGATGGACGGACGGTTACGGTCGCGTTTGATCCATTCTGTAATCAGTTTGTGCCAGATATGGGTGAATGGCTGGCGTCCGCCCCAATAGTCATTGTCACTCCATTTGTCCGTCAGTTCGTCCACCACCAGTATCCCCACACGGTCTGCAATGCGGGCAAAACTGTCACTGTACGGATTATGTGAGCAGCGGATACAGTTGTAACCGAAGGATTTGAGTTGCAGCATCATGCGTTCGATGGCCTTGTCGTAACAGGTGGCTCCCAGTGCACCCAGATCATGATGGTTGGCATTGCCCTGCAGGAATATCTTCTTCCCGTTGAGTTTGAAGCCGAACTCCGGTGAGAATTCCAGACTGCGGATACCGAACTGTTCGGTCAGGCTGTCCACCACCATACCGTCTGCCGTCACCACCACTTCGGCATTGTAGAGCTGTGGGGACTCACATGACCAAAGTTGCGGATTCTCCAGAGTAAGCGCCGGTAACTTCACTTCCGTGCAGGTCTGGTGCGTATGTTCGGGCATACCGGATTGCACGGAGCCCACTATGACACCTTTCGGATTGCGGAGGGTGGTCCGTATCCGTACATCATGCTTCTGCCAGCCGTCCACCTCAACCTGTACGGCTACCGTTGCTCGGGAGGAGGAAACTTCGGGGGTGGTGATATACACCCCGTGGCGGGCGATGTGTGTGGGATTCTGCACCTGCAGATACACATCACGGAACAGACCGCCTCCCGTGTACCAGCGTGAGCCTTTCTTGGGACCGGTGGAGGCATAAACGGCTACCACGTCTCCGTCGTGACGTAGAAAAGGGGTAAGGTCCGCTTCAAGCCCCACATATCCATAATCTGTCGAGGCTATTTTTGTACCGTTCAGATAGACATCGCCCAGATAAATGATACCTCCGAAATCCAGAACCACCCGTTTCCCTTTCCACGACGGATCGGTAGGGAAAGACTTGCGGTACCATCCTTCGCACATGGGTTTAAATCCGCGTGCACCTCCACCATTTTCAGTCCAAGGTTGTTCGAACTGGAAATCATGAGGAAGGTCCAGTGTACGCCAGGAAGAGTCATCCAAGACAGGTGAGGCGAAATCGGTATTTTTATTCTCGTTTGTAACCAACTGGAATTTCCAGCCAAAGTTAAAAAGGACTTTCTGCTGTGATGCAAAATTTTCCAAAGGTACATTGACCAGAGGAGCTTTTTCCTGTGCTTTCTGATATTGGGCTGTTACTCCGACAGGAGCAAGCATCAAGAAGAAAGCGATAATGATGTTTTTCATTTGATACATTATTATAAAGAATGAACACCGATTTGTGTCGGCTCGTTTATTATGCAAATATCGGAATTATAAAGAGTTGCAGACATGGAATTTAGTTGCAATACCTGTATTATCGTACAAAAAATACATACAATGGCTACTCTTTTCTTATCAGTCGTATGATATCAAGTTATCAGGGCATTCCAATCATAAGATATTAGAATGCCCTGAAACTTATTTTTCAGCAGGCATATCCGGTACTATAGGCCAATATGGATTTTGATAGAGAGGAGAATTCTCTACTGTTTTGTTATCGGGGGCGGTGATCAAAAACTGCTTAATCATAATGGGGTGCAGATAATGAGCCATACGCCAAGTAAAACCATTATAACAGGTCTGTTTAGAATTCTTTTGGTAAGGGCGCAAGTATTCGCTGACATTAGGTGAAGATACATTGGATGCGTCTGATCCATCATACAGCAAATCTGTATACCAAGCCTGCATGGGGGTATTCCATAAATGGAACCTTCCGGTATATAAGGATGTTCAATCAACTGGTCCATAGCACGCCAACGGCATAAGTCCATATAACGAAGCCCATCCGCCATAAATTCACATCGGCGCTCACGACGTATATTATAGAGAGTTGCGTCTATTAATTTACCACCGGAATACGCTCCCCAATCATTTTCAGCCTCTTTACTCATATCCGTTAAAGCAATGGTCTTTTGAAAATCCTCATCTACATGAGAACGACGGCGAATAATTTTCCAATATTCGGTTGCTGTTCCGTCCAAAGTACCATTCTTTTCATAACTGGCTTCCATGTAATTCAACAAGGCTTCTGTCGCACGATAAGCAATAGAGGCGGTATATCCTTTTGAATTGGAATAATATTTCTGATGGAAAGCTCCTCCTTTGCGTAAAGCATACCCAGTTACATAACGACGGGCACCATCTGTAATGGTAATCAATGGATAAGTTTCTTCAACATTGGCTGTCTCACCAACCACATCTTTTATTAAGATGTTATGTTGTCCGGGGTCTTTCAGAAAGATAACCAATCGGCTGTCTCTGTTTTGACGAACGTCGTGTATGGTTTTGTCTCCCATATAATATCCGTCTCCGTTCATATAATCACCGTGGGTATAAACAGGAGTGCCGTCAGCCATCAAAAAGTTATTCACAAAGCTACGGGTGACGCCTACGCCATTGTTTCCCCAGCTAGCATAGACATTTACGTTGTGGTGTACTAAGTTATAAGCGTATCTGCGCCATAACAAAACTTCATCGACAGAAGATAAATCTTCTTGAGCAAACATGTCAAAATAGGGGTTTGCAGCTTCGCTAGTTGACTGTTGCAGGGTACCTGTATTTTCTGTAAGCTTATTTTTGTAGCGTTCTGCGATATCTTTAGAAGCTGTCATGGCGATTTCTAAGAAATAATCTATCTCACTATCAATATTCCCGCTGGGATATTGATAAGTGGAATTGTAATCTTTTGCCTTGCCAGGCCAACCGTTACCATTGGGTACAAAAGCCGTATTCTTAAAATATTTCAACCAAGTACCTTCAAATAGAGCTACGCGCGACTTTAATAAAATGGCAGCATCCGCATTAATTCTAGTCGTCGGCATGTTTTTAGCTTTTAATAAAGTAATAGCTTTATCCAAATCACTTAGAATAAAGCGAGCCACCTCATTGCGTGGTGATCGTTTACTGGCTTCACTCAATGCTTCTTTGTCATCTGGCAATGGGTAGATAATTATGGGAAAATCTCCAAACAACTGATAACGTTTAAAGTATTCACAAGCACGTAGGAAAAATAATTCACCGATATAGTGTTTTATGCTGTTAAGGTCACCATTGATGGTATTAGCATTACCGCTCAGGTCGTTCCCATTAGCATTATTATCCCCAAATTTGGCAACACATTCGATAATACAAAATTGATCTTGTATATTTTATCGAAGTTCCAATTACTGTTTTCCGCATTGTCCACTTTCCACAAAGTGGAAGTAAAACGATTGGGAGCTGTAACTTCTATTTGATTGTCCGTTGTTGCATCATCTTTGTAGATGCCGTATGTATTTCCAGTTCCGTGAGAGGGAAGAATATCAGAGTACAAATTATCTGCAGAGGCTTGAATATGGGTTGCCTCTGTAAAATATACTTCCGGGGAAATAGATGCTTCAGGTACTTCATCCAAATAGTCATCGCAAGCAGTAAATGCAAATCCTGCCGAAGCGATTAGTACAGATAAGAATATATGTTTTGTTTTCATTGTATACGTATTATTAAAGTGTTAAACTTAAGCCAAAAGACCAGGTGCTTGATAACGGATAAGCATTACCACCATTACCGCCACTAATTGTTTCCGGATCAAACAAAGAAGACAATGATGTTCCGGTCCAAAGATTTTCTCCGGAAACAAACACACGGCATCTGGTCAAACCCATACTTTTCATCCATTTTGCTGGGAAAGTATAACCTAATTGGAAATTTTTTAAACGGATATAGGATGCATCTTGCAAATAACGTGTCTGAATTTCTTGGTTCTTACCTCCTTCGGAGAAAATAGGACGAGGATAATAAGCGTCAAGATTTGCAGGAATGGTATGACCTGACAATCCTATATCCTCTGCACGAAAATAATCCTCATGTTCCTTAAGTCCACGAGCCCCCCACATACTTTGAGTTCCATAAGCACCAAACAAATAACCACAGAAATTATTTGTACCCCAAAATCACGCTTCATTACACCTTGAAAGAATAAACGTATGTCGAATCCTTTCCAATCAGCATTCAAGTCAATACCAAAGAAATATCTAGGAGTACTATTGCCTATTACTTTCAATCTCCATGATCATCCAATGTACCCGCACTTTTAGATATTTTCCATCTTCATTCAAATCACGATACATAATATCACCGGCAGACATTTGGAACCAATCGCATCCTGTCCTCCATTAGGAAGGGAAAGGAGATGGGCTTGCATTTCATTTTCAGATTTTGCTATTCCTATTGTTTCCAATCCCCAAATCTCGCCCACTTCGCGTCCTTCAACGTATTTGTTCAAACCGATAGTATTTGTTGCGTTGCTCGGATAGCTGGTAACAATTGTTTTAGCATCGGAAAGAGTTAAATTAGCACTATATCCAAACCCGTTTTTCAAACGGTCTCTCCATCCAATAGATAGTTCCCATCCATTCGTTCTTAAATTACAATTGTTGGTTTTAGGAGCAGATGTACCAAAATAGATGGGAGTTCAGGTGCAGGCCCTACCATACCATCCGTATAACGAATATAGTAATCAAAACTACCTGTCAAACGATTACTGAGAAAGCCATAATCAAAACCGATATCCCAAGTACGAACCTTTTCCCAAGTCAAAGAATTGCTGACCAAATTTCCCGGCTCTGCTGTATTAGGCTTCACTCCATCTTGCAACCATGTTCCATTAGAAGACTTCAGTATCATATCACGATAGGTAGGATACCATGCTGTAGTATTCTGGTTGCCCAATTCACCGTAAGAAACACGCAATTTTAATGTGTTGGCTATATCTGTCAGCGACTCCCAGAATTTTTCCTGAGCGATGTTCCAGCCTAAAGAGAATGAAGGAGACCATTGCCAGCGACTTCCTCGACGGAAACGGGAAGAACCGTCATATCGCATATTGATTTCCGCCAAATAACGTCCCAGGTAATCGTAATTCAAGCGACCGAAGAAACCTGCCGTTTTCCATCTTTTCCCATTTCCACCCGCTTCTGTCGCTTTGGGGTTACCTTGTCCGTCCAATCCGGTTGTGACATCAAAATAAGGCATCCCCCCCATCATTACACCATACTTTTTTGTAGAAGAAAATTCCTGTTTCATATCTTCTGTCTGGAAGCCAAGCATAACTTTTGCATTATGGGCATTATTAAAAGATTGGGAATACTCACTATAAATATTTAGGTTCAGATAGTTCTCTTTAGTCTGATCTTGATAAAGATAAGACGTACCATGAGTATCTATTAAATTGCCTTCCACATCATGATTATAAGTAGGAATTGAAGTTTCTTTTACCGATGAGTTCATTATACTGTAATTAAACTCCACATGTGTAATCCAATTTTTGATCGGTTCAATTACTAAAGACGCTTGTTGATAAAGACGGTCTGTTTGTGCATTACGTTTTCCACCTTCAACAAGATTTTGGACTGGATTAGTCCAACCATTATTGGTATAATAGCCATTGGGATCTTTTACGGGCATATTGGGCCAAGTAGCTCTTCCTAACTGGTCATAAAAAGAACTGTTGAAACTGGTAGGACGCCATACATCATTACGAGTAAAACGGGTACTGTAATTGAATTTTAACCATTGAGTCAAATCAGCATTGATTTTAGCTGTTACATTGTAACGATGAAGTCCATCGTCACCAGCTTTCAAAAGTCCTCCTTGATCCAAATAATTGAAAGAAGCATAATAAGCTACAATATCACTTCCTCCATTTAGACTAACGTTATGTTCTTGAGAAAAACTTGAAGATTTGTAAACTTCATCATACCAATTTGTATTAGCCCAAGCTGTTGTAAATGGATCATAGTCTGGTTTACCCCATTGACCGTTGGATGAAGCTTTTACTCCCCCCGTGCTTCCACCTCCGGCAGCTTGCCAATCCAGCATATCCTGCATCAGGTCTTCTGTAAAGATAAGCCCACCACCCTGATTAAGCGAACCGGCGTTCATAAAGTTTGCAAAAGTGTAGGAATCCATCATCTTCGGCATATTTACAGGAGTAGATATACGGAAGCTATTGTTATAGTTTACAGAAGTCTTTCCTTTTTTGCCCGATTTGGTAGTCACCAGAATTACGCCGAAGGGGGCACGGGAACCATAGATGGATGATGCGGCAGCATCTTTCAATACAGAAATATTTTCTATGTCTTGAGGATTGACTGTATTCAAATCTCCTTCCATTCCATCAATTAGAATAAGAGGTGCACCGCTGGAACCCTCACCAATAGTTCCTGTACCACGGATACTGATATCTGCGGTCTTGTCCAGTTCACCCGTACTTGTTGATATCTGCAAACCAGGTACCAATCCTTGTAAGGCTTGTGTAGCTGAAGTCACAGGACGAGATTCTAATTCTTTAGCAGTAGCAAGTCCTACAGCTCCTGTCAGATTCACTTTCTTTTGCGTACCAAATCCAACCACCACCACTTCATCAAGAGTTTCTGTATCCTCCTTCAATACTACATTAAGTTCTTTCTTTCCAAAAACTTTCACTTCTTGAGAAACATACCCGATATACGTAATCTGTAAAACGGCATCTTTCGGGGCATCCAACACAAACCGCCCATCTATATCTGTTATCGTACCTATTGACTGACCTTTCACTGTTACATTGGCACCGATTACCGCTCGCCATTCGCATCTTTCACAATACCTGTCACTTTATTTGCCTGTTGGACAGCTTCCCCGTCTTTCGCCTTGCTCATCAGCATGATATTCTTACCCTCCATGGCATAATAAATATCAGTACCTTCAAAAACCTTATTCAACACTTCGGCTACAGATTTGTTCTGCGCATTCACCTTCACATTGCGCTTCAGATTCACCTCGTTCACATTATACACAAACAGATAATCTGTCTGTTTTTCTATTTCACTGATTACCTTGCCTGTTGACACGTTATCCGCCACAACAGTCACCTTCATTGTCTGAGAATAAGACTCAGTGGCAAAGGCTGTTCCGGCAAAGACAAACAGAGCTAAGAGTGTGTTTCTCATCATACGGAATAAATGTTTAATTTCTACAATAGATTCCTGATACAAAATATTTTTCATATATTTGCATTACTAATTTTAGGTTCAACTTAAGATTATTTGAGAAAAAATTGTCAATGAGTCATTGACATTCCATGGGATGGTGTTGCAGCACTATCCCATTTCCTTTTTAGACCAGGTGTGTTATTTCATAGGCATATTCTTTTTTAAGGGTTAATTAATTGTTATCACATTTGTCTCATCATTCTTTGTATAAGTAAACTTATTATTGAGTTTCAAAACTTTCAGTACGTGTTCCACCCCATCTTTCGTGCGGAATTTACCTGTATAACGGTTCTTTAGAATCCGGGTATTATTTACTACAATATCCACCCCATAATACAGTTTCAGTTTCTCTATCATATCACGTACGGATATATCATTGAAACAAAGCAAGCCCTCACGCCACAAAAAATAATCGGCCTCCTTGATGCGTCCTTTCACCAGTCTGTTGCCTTTCAAGCTGGCCATCATGTTCGGTTCCAGCCTCATTCCACTGTTATTCGAACCGGGCACTAAAATTTCTACAGCACCTTCCAACAAAGAAGTTTCCCATACGCTATCCGCTGCATAAGCCATTACATTGAACTCTGTACCCAGCACCTTCACATTACATTTGTTCGTTTCTACAATAAAAGGCTGTTCCACATTCTTTGTCACCGCAAAGTAACCCTCACCATCCAATTTCACATTTCGGATATTCCCTTTGAAACTTCCCGGGAAAGTCAAGGTACTGCGTGAGTTCAACCAAACCTTCGTACCATCCGCCAACATCAATTCTGCCCGTTGGCCCGCCGGCACATAAATAGACTGCCATGTTTTGTCTTCCGGTACCTGATGTTTTCCTGTCCAATAATGTGTACCCAACAAGACGATCGCCAATACCGCTGCTATCTTGGCAGCTTCCATACATACTCCGCGTAACGAGAAATGTTTCCTTTCCCGGCTATTCTCCTCCGCCACAGGTTCCGTACGCCACAATGCCATGTCATGCAACTTCCGTTGTGCCATATATTCACGCATGTTCTCAGGATTTTCCTGTATCCATTCGGTCACACGCTGCTTTTCGGCTTCAGTAGCATTTCCGGCTATATATTTTTGCAATAATTCAGGATTCATATTCTATGCTGTTTTATTAGAAACGACTCAAGAAGAAACTACCCTAAAAGAAAATGAAGAAAAATATAAAAATCATTTTTGTCCTCAAACATCCGTATCCCCATCCGGTCAGGCTTAATAATAAAAGAAGAAATAAAATAAAGGAAGATAATCTTTTAAAGTCACCCGCAGTACTTTCAATGCTTTTGATATATGATATTCCACCCCCTTTATAGAGATTTCCATCTCTTCGGCAATCTCTTTATTAGATTTATTTTCAAAACGGCTCAAAATAAATGCCCGTCGCGTCTGTTCCGACAAGGTACTTAAAGTAGCACTGATGATTTTTTCCACTTCTTCCGAAAAAATCTCATCAGGATTGCACGCTTCCAAGGCAGACATACGGATAGACAATTCCTGTTGTTGCCAGTCGGCCATCACTTCAAAAGCACTGCGTTTTACCTCCTCGTGCTTTAGATAGTCCAAAGCCTTGTTCTTCAAAATTGTCAGTAACAATGGTAAGATATATTTCTCTTCAACAGGCTCGGCCTTCAACTTTTCCCACAACTTATTAATGCCTCGGAGGCAATATCTTCTGCCGCCAAATCATTATGAACGTATGATTTGGCAAAGAAAAAAGACTTCTTATAATAAGAGGTATAGATATCATTAAAAGAATTTCCAGGCATTTTGCTCATTTGTATATCGGTTGTGCTTTTCATCCATATTACGATGGTAGAGCAAAGTTAGCAATAAACCTTCGATAAAAACAAAATTATCCTGTTAATTCTTTCCCTTATATGCTATGAGCTTGCCTTATATGCAATCGCCCTCCACCGTCAGACCAAGTGGCAAAAAGGGAAAGTTGCCATAGATATGAAATTCACGGACAAACACCCCTATGCTGTCCGACCGGAAGGAAACTTCAACTGCAAAGTATCTCCCGGAGCAGCATGAAACTTGGAGTATCTCGTTTCCGGACAATCCCAAGAAGAAACAATGTAATAAATATGTAAACTGTCACTTCCATGTTTTTTATAGATAAAAACACCACCACTAAAAAAGTCGAACAAACAAATCGCCAAGCAATCTTTTTCATTTATTTCTCCTTATACGATTCCCCTGAAAAATCCTTCAAAAGCTTCAGCCCTCCCGCAAACTCTTTGCAGAAGGCGTTCCGGCTGAAG
>ENA-OQAS01000013-OQAS01000013.1-human-gut-metagenome-genome-assembly--contig:-NODE-13-length-88860-cov-6.129321_pt1 | contig 88860 bp, 97 predicted proteins | sample MGYA00242733_ERZ504523 | MGnify/ENA primary metagenome ERZ504523 (study PRJEB26092, sample SAMD00036239) | human gut metagenome | host: Homo sapiens | study: EMG produced TPA metagenomics assembly of...
CGAACCCGGAAGCTAAGGCCTGGTCGCGGCGATGGTACTGCACTCGAGAGGGTGTGGGAGAGTAGCACGCCGCCGCATTCAACGTCGGGGTTCCCGTCGAGCGTGACGCTCCGGGAACCCCCTTTTTGTCTTCCGGTTTCCGGGGGATCCCCGGGCGCGACGCTCCGGGAACCCCTTTTCTTATTCCCGCACACGGGCGTTTCCTCCGCCCATTGGAGGTTTTTGGACGCCGGAAGGACTGCCGGCGGGATGATTCCTCCATCGGCTGGAGGTTTCGGGACGTCGGGAGGCCCGTGGGCGGGCGGATTCCTCCACCCACTGGGAGTCCCGGGACGCTGGGGGATCCCAGGAATTCCAGGGGAGCTTCCTGCCCTTATCCGATGGTGGAATAGACTGGGGAACCATGCATTATTTCGTACCCAAACGCTGCGTCGAATCGAACAAAATCATGTATCGCGACAAAGCGACGGCCCGGCAGGCCGCCGACCAGGGTTGGCGTGAACGCGGCACTGAACTATGGGTGTATCGGTGCGAATTCTGCGGAACCTGGCATCTCACACATCGCGATCCACAATCCAGCTACACGTACGTGCCCTTCAGTCAGCAGATTAAACCGCATTCCCGCAAAAAAGGCTACAAACCACGTCGTAAGTAGTTCTGTTAGCGCTCGAGGCGGAAGCTTGGCGCTTGGCGTTTGGAGCCACGGCCTTGCTGGTCACACCGGAATCGACCGCATTCGACGCGATCTGATCGCTGAACGGATCAACTGGGCGCTCGGTATTGCGCAAATCGTAATACCGATGCACTTCCTCGTCAAAATCCTGCAAACCGGCAAGCAACGTCTCATTGTTCGACGGATACTCATTCTCAAAGAACTGCATGGAGCGCGGCATACGCGGCTTGAGTGCGGGATCCTGATCGGGCTTGCCAATCGCAAGTCCGAGCACAGGGTACGTGTATTCCGGAAGATTCAGCAGATCAATCAAAGCCGGAACATCGTTAAGCAGCGAGCCGAGAATCACACAGCCAAGGCCGAGCGAATAAGCGGCCGTCTCCATCGCATGAAGCGCCAAAACTGCGTCATTCTGTGCCTGAGTGTAACGATAGCTGCCATTCAACGTAAACTCGTCGGAAGCGGTCTCAACGCCCTTGGAAGCTGCGATGGCCGCATTGCGATGCTCGTCAAGCACAAACACGTACAGCAGTGGCGCGGTCGCGATATATGGCTGCCCGCCGATTTCGGCAAGACGCTTCTTTGCGGCCGGATCGGTGATGCGGATTGCCGACCAGTCGTTCAGGAATTGGCTGCTTGCGGCATGCTGGGCCACGGTTTCGAGAGTTTCGACGATATCGTCGCTCAGCGGCTTCGGCTTGAATTTGCGGATGGAACGACGCTCCAGCAGAGTGTCGACAGTTGCATTATGCAGAATATTACTCATGTTGACTATTTATATCCCATCCGCGTAATTGCGCAAGCATTTTCGCCCGCAAGCGCATTCCTTCCAATCGCAGTTTCGTGCAGTTTCGTGCGGTTCCAACCGCAGCTTCAATTGCAGATCTGAATCGCACGCTTCGAAATATGGAAGTTGGAGTGGGATTGTTTGCGGATCTGGCGAAATTTGCGCTTATCGGCAAATCTAGCGGATTCCACGGTTTCAGCGGATTCGGCGCGATTGACGGGAGTGGCGGCGATCGACCAGCGCCTGCGATCCGCGGTCGGATAGTTGCGATACCAGCGCGCCGAGTCCTGCGGAAGCCACGCCGAACACGAGATTCAGCGCCAGTTCCTTGCGTTTGTCGGTGGTGCCGTCCGGCAACACGGCTTTGCGGCCGACCGACTTGCGCCATGCCAGTTCGAACAGTTTGCCGAACACGAGTCCGGCCAGCGTGGGGGCGGCCACCTTGAACATCTTGTCGCAAAGATCGTCGGGATCGTTGATTCGCTGTTCGCGCAGGGCATTCACTTCTCGTCGACGTTATGCAGCGACGCTACGATGCGGTCTGCGCTGGATTCCGGGTCAGGCATTTCACTCATGATTTCCAGTGTAGACCGTGCCGTCGGATTTCGGTTGGATTTCGCCGGCGCATGCGTGCGTTGCGAAGCGCTTAAGACACGTGGTGGAAGATTGCTGGTGAAACGCTTTTCGTCGGCTAGAGTAGGAGTATGACAGATACTCAAGTCGGAAGCAAGGATGCTTCTTCAATCGCGCCCGGCCGCCTGGTACTGCTGCGCCATGGCCAGACTGTGTGGAGCGAATCGGGCCAGCATACCGGCCGAACCAATATTCCGTTGACCGATACCGGTTGCGAGCAGGCTCGTGCGGCGGGCGAGCGTCTTCGTGAGGCATTCCCCAATGGTTTCGACCAAGGCTGCATGTTCGCAAGCCCCCTGCGTCGCGCCCAGCAGACCGCGCAACTGGCTGGTTATGGCGATTTCAAAGTGCTTGACGAGATTGCGGAATGGGATTACGGCCGTGCCGAAGGGCGTACACGCCAGGAGGTGAGCGAGGCTGGCGGCTTCCAGTGGGATGTATGGCGCGACGGTCCGCGTTCCCTTCCCGAATCGTTGGAGGCGACTGGGTTGAGACGTTGCCAAGCGGCGAGCAGGTTCCGGTGCACAATGGCCCTGGCGAGACGGTTGAGGAGCCGCCGCGCGCACCCGCGATGCGATCGACGCGGTGATGCCGCTGCTCAATGCCGGTCATGACGTGCTGTTGGTGGCGCACGCGCATGTGTTGCGCATCCTCACCTCGCAGTGGCTGGACGTCGATCCGCATTTCGCGCGTTTGCTGCGCCTCGACACCGCGCATTATTGCGTGCTGAGCCAATATAAGGGAGACAACGTTATCGAGCATTGGAATTGCTAGGTGCGTTGCGCTGGGCTGAACGTCGGTAGTTTGACATCGTTTACAAACCGCCGACGTTTTTTTTTTTGTTGCCGTACGGCGTCAGGTTCGCGATTCACTGCGATTGTTGCCGTGTGATATGGAGGGTGTGTCGCAAACGGTTTCATAAAGACAGTGTGATGAAAACCGTTAAAAATAAAGTATTTTGAGAAAAACCTGCGAGCGTAAAATCACCCTAAAAATGGTTTTTCTTGCTTACGTTTGCAAAAATGGGAGAAATGCGGCACAATAGTGCATGTCAGGAATCGTGAGGAAGCGATTTCACAGGATGTTGACCAGCGGGGTGCTGGGAAACAGGAATGGAAGAGAAAGGTTCGATGATGAATCGTACTATCAAGCAGCAGTTGGAATGGTCGCCATCGCGGCGATGTCCGTAGGCACGTTGGGCGCTTGCGGATCGAGCTCCAGCTCCGACGACGGCAAGGGCAAGGTCTACTACCTGAACTTCAAGCCGGAATCCAGCGACGAATGGCAGAAGCTGGCCAAGGATTACACCAAGGAAACCGGTGTCGAGGTCAAGGTCCAGACCGCTGCCTCCGGCACCTACGAGCAGACCCTGAAGTCCGAGATCGCCAAGTCCGAGGCCCCGACCCTGTTCCAGGTCAACGGTCCGGTCGGCTATCAGAACTGGAAGTCCTACACTGATGACATGACGGACACTGAGCCGTACAAGCAGCTCATCAACAAGGACGTCGCCCTCAAGGATGGGAGCAAGGTCGTTGGCGTTCCATACGCTATGGAGACCTATGGCCTGATTTACAACAAGGATCTGCTGGCCAAGTACATCGCCACCGATGGCGCCAAGATCAAGGACGTCAAGGATATCGACAACTTCGACACCCTGAAGGCCGTGGCCGATGACATCCAGGCCAAGAAGGACCAGCTCGGAGTCAAGGGCGCGTTCACTTCCGCTGGTTTCGATTCCAGCTCCGATTGGCGTTTTAAGACCCATCTGGCCAACCTACCGCTGTACTACGAGTTCAAGGATGACAACGTCACCGAGCAGCCGGAGACCATCAAGGGTACCTACCTGCCGGAGTACAAGAACATCTTCGACCTGTACCTGAAGGATTCCACCACCGAACCGACCCAGCTGAGCTCCAAGACCGGTGATGACGCTACCTCCGAGTTCTCCCTCGGCGAGGCCGTGTTCTATCAGAACGGCACTTGGGCATGGACCGATCTGCAGAAGAACGGCATGAAGGCCGAGTCCATCGGCATGCTCCCGATCTACACGGGCGTCAAGGGCGAGGAGAACCAGGGTCTGGCCACTGGCTCCGAGAACTACTGGTGCATTAACTCCAAGCTTCCGACGCCGATAAGAAGGCCACCAAGGACTTCCTGAAGTGGGTCGTCACCAGCAAGACCGGCATCGAGTCCCTGTCCAGCGCCATGGGCTTCACCACTCCGTTCAAGTCCTTCAGCGATGTCAAGTCCGACAATCCGCTGGTGCAGGCCGCTGTTGAAGATCAGAATTCTGACAAGACCGCAGTCTCTTGGAACTTCACCATGATGCCGTCCGAAGAGTGGAAGAACCAGCTCGGTTCCGCCCTCCTCGAGTACGCGCAGGGCACCGGCGACTGGGATGCCGTCAAGACCGCATTCGTGGACGGTTGGAAGACCGAGTACGACGCGTCTCACTGATCGTCTCGAAAAACCAATCGTAATCGCGCATGACGAATCGGTCCGCGCGTCGCGTAGCGCGGAAATACCATCGGCGCGTGATTGATCGAATAACTGCATAACTGAATAATTGAACAAGCAACGAGCTGCAATCGGAAGTCTTCCTTTCCTCTCCTGATTGCAGTTCGTTTTTTTATGCGGCGACGTACGGTTGTAGGACACGCCGTGCGTCGGAGGGATTGCGTTGCAGTAATGAAAGCGCTATCATTGTTAATAACAAGCAGAAAAGATGTTGATTTAAAAATGTTCTTATCTGTAGTTTGAAGAAATGTAACCGCTATCATTTTGCAACGATGCGAACGAAAGTGAAAACATATGGTGCAACAAGAAATTGATACTACCGATCCGGCGTTGTGGTGGAAGCAGGCCGTGGTCTACCAGGTGTACCCGCGTTCCTTCAAGGACTCCCGCGGTTCGGGCCTGGGCAGCATCGCAGGCGTCACCGAGAAGATCGACTACCTCGCCGAACTCGGCGTGGATGCCATCTGGCTGAGCCCGTTCTACCCGTCCCAGCTTGCCGACGGCGGCTACGACGTGGACGACTACCGCAACGTCGACCCGAAGCTCGGCACCATGGACGATTTCGACGAGCTCGCCAAGCGCCCACGAGCACGGCATCAAGGTCGTGGTCGACATCGTGCCGAACCACAGCTCCAACCTGCACGAATGGTTCAAGGCCGCCCTCGCGGCGCCCCAGGCTCCCCGGAACGCGACCGTTACATCTTCCGCGACGGCAAGGGCCCGAACGGCGACCAGCCGCCGACTGATTGGATCGCAAGCTTCGGCGGTCCGGCGTGGACGCGCGTTCCTGACGGCCAGTGGTATCTGCACATGTTCACCAAGGAGCAGCCGGACTGGAACTGGAAGAACCCCGAGGTGCGCGCCGACTTCATCAAGACGCTGCGCTTCTGGCTCGACCATGGTGCGGACGGCTTCCGCGTGGACGTGGCGCACGGCCTCGCCAAGGATCTTGACCGCGACGACCTCGAAAGCTACAAGGTCTGCGAGCATGTGCTTCCCTCGGACGGGTCGCACCCGTTGTATGACCGTGATGAGGTGCATGACATCTACCGCGAGTGGCGCAAGGTGTTCAACGAGTACAATCCGCCGGCATTCGCCGTGGCCGAAGCCTGGGTCAATCCGGATCGCCAGCATCTGTATGCGTCGACCGAAGAGCTCGGACAGGTGTTCAACTTCGAGTTCGCCAAGAAGGACTGGATTCGCGACGACATGCACCTGGCCATCGAGGAAGGCTTGGAAAGCGCGGAACGTTCCGGCTCCTCCGCGACTTGGGTGATGAGCAACCACGACGTGCCTCGTCACGCCAGCCGTTATGGATTGCCGCAGGTTCCAGCCTCGTCGCATCATCAGCTGGCCAAGGATTGGCTGCTGCGCGACGGTACCACCTATGAGGAGAACCGCGAATTGGGCGCCAAGCGTGCCCGTGCCGCGATTCTTATGGAACTTGCCTTGCCTGGATCCACCTACATCTACCAGGGTGAGGAACTGGGACTGCCGGAAGTCGCGGATATTCCTTGGGATGAGCTGGAAGATCCCACCGCATTCAACAGCGTGCGCGAGCAAATCGAAAAAGGCCGTGACGGCTGCCGTGTGCCGCTGCCCTGGGTCGCCGCAGACGCACCGAAGCTCGATGATCCCGATGACGAATTCGGCCACGATGGTTCTTTCGGTTTCTCTCCTGCGGGCGCCGAGCATGATCCACACCTACCACAGCCGAATGGTACAAGGATTTCGCCGTCGACGTGGAGGATGCCGACCCGAATTCCATGCTGAACCTGTACCGCAAGGCGCTGTCGTTGAGGCATAACCTGATGCCGCAGGACACCGAACTGCAGTGGCTGGACGAAGATCGTCCATCTGACGTGCGGGACGGCGCGGATGGACAACGCGGCGGAGTCATCGCTACAGTCGTTCCAACGGTTGGGCGAGCGTCACCAATTTTGGCGAACGTCCGGCCGAACTACCGCAAGGCGATGTCATCCTCGCGTCGGGTGAACTCACCGAGGATGGCCGATTGCCGCAGGACACCACCGTTTGGCTCCAGCTGTAGGTGCGTGGCTTCACTGTTTCGGATCAGCAGCGGTAGGATGACGCGGCCGCGGCGTTTATCGAATGCGCCCCGGCCGCTTTCGCGTGTTCCGGGAGTGTTGCGTTCGATGGATTGTCGCTGTATGCTTGCGGCGCTTGCGTTGCTATCGGTTTATTCCACTGCCGACGCGACGCCGGTGTCGATGCGACTTGTGGTGTTGCGCAACACCAGCAAAGGATCCTGCAGTTCATGCGGATGTTCAAGAGGTTCGTTACGTAGGAGCTGCAGCACTTTTCTACCGGCTATGCGCCCTAGCTCGATTGGCTTCTGGCGAATGGTGGAAAGATCCGCTGCCTGTGCGATTTCGGCGTCGTCAAAGCCGAGCACTGAAATGTCTTCCGGCACATTCAGCTGCTGCTTGCGTAGTTCCTTGACCAGTGCGATGGCGACTTGGTCGGTTTCCACGCAGACGGCGGTGGGGCGTTCCGGAAGGGATAGCAGCTTCGCGGTCAGTTGTGAGGCGAGGTCGGATTTGCTCAGCGGCGCATCGTGCGCGTCGGCTGTGAGCAGGCTGAATGTGATTTCATCGGCGGCGTTGGCCTGTGCGGCATCCGCGAACGCTGGGTGCGTTGGCTGGTGTTGTAGACCATGTCGGCCGGAATGTAGTCGCTGCAGAACGCGATGTTGGTATGCCCCAGAGAGCGCAGCAATTGTACGGCCATGGTCATCGCACTGGAGTTGTCGATGCTGATGGAAGCGTCGAAATAACCCGATTCCGCAGGAACGTTGACGCCCACGGTCGGCAGGTCTATGGTTTGGAGCTGGTCGCGCATGGCGGGCATAAGCTGGAATGAGGAAATGATGATGGCGTCCGCGTTGCGGCTTTTCGGCAGCTGGGAGAAAAACCGGTCCAGTTCGCTGCGGTCGGTGATGAAGGCCGGTGTGACGTCATAGCCGACCGGCGCGAGCTCCTCGTAGACCCCTTGGAGCACTCCGGAATTGAACCACTCGTTGAGTTTGCCCGAGACCAGGAGGATGACGCGCATAGTTTTTCCGGATGCTAGGGCGGAAGCGCTTTTTGAGAGTGTGAAGTTGAGTTGATCCGCTGCCCGCTGAACTTTGATGCGGGTCTCTTCTGTGACGTTGGTCGCGCCACGAAGTGCTCGGGAAACGGTGGCTTGCGACACTCCTGCCAATTCGGCTACGTTGGCGATGGTCGGTTTGGCCATGTGTCTCCTTTGATGAAAATGATTAACGCTTCCATGATACTAAAAGCCCTGATTTTAGACGAAAACACGCTGTAGATTCATGGATTTGTACCACAGAAATGTAAGCGCTGTCACGAAGTGGTGAAGTTCAACATGGTAGCAAAAAACAGACGCTATGCGAACGGTGCTCGTTCGGATCGTTTAGCGATGTAGACGAGCCGTAGTGGAACGCACGATCAGCTGCGCCGGGAACGTTTTGAACGGTTCGTCAAGCGGGCGCTCCTCAATGAGATCGAGCGTCATGCGGGCCGCCTCCTGCGCCATTTCGACAGGCGTCTGGCGCACGGTGGTCAGGCCGAGGTCGCGCGCGTAAATGCTGTCGTCGTAGCCGATGATGGAAATATCGTTCGGCACGGTGAATCCGTTGCGTCCAGCTGGAACAGCAGCGGCACCGCGATGCCGTCTTCCTGGCAGGCGATCGCGGTCGGCGTATGGTCGAGGCTGAGCAGCTGCGTCACGACTTTGCTGATGTTGTTCTTGCTTTCGTCGGTGACGAGCACGCGCGGTTCGACGCCGTTGGCTTGGCAGCACGCCATGAACGATTCGAAACGTCCCTGCACGCTGAAGTGGAGCGTCACTTCGCGGTCGGTGCGAATGTAGGCGATGTCACGGTGGCCGAGCGTCATAAGATGGCGTGCGGCAAGTTCGGATCCCTGCTTGTCGTCGATGCGCACGGCCGCGCTGAAACCGCGCTCTTCCGGCAGACTCGAGTTGATGCCGATGATTGGCACATTGACGGACTTGAGCTGATCGATCTCGTTGGCGTCGATATCGAAGGAAATGACGATTACCGCGTCGACGTTGCGGCGCACCGGCAGCATGTCGAAGAATTCACGACGTTCCTCGATGCTCGACATCTGGTAGATGGGAATGTCGTATCCCTCGTCGTGGAAGATCTGGTTGAGGCCTTCGATGATGGATGAGCTGAACCACAGGTTGAGCCGTCCGGAAACCAGGACCGCGATGCGTAGCGCGCGACCGGTTTTCAGCGCGGCTGCGGAACGTGAAATGGAGAAGTTCAGCTCGTCCGCGGCTTTCATCACCTTGTCTCGGGTGGCTTTCGACACGAGATCCGGGCGTGTGAAGGAACGCGAAACCGTTGAAATGGATACGTGCGCAAGCTGCGCTACATCTTGAATACTGCTTTTCATGTTTTTCCTTGTGACTGCTTACGTTCCAACATACTGTATTGCGACGTCTTTGCAATACATGTATTACAAACGTTTTCATTATAGCAGAAGAGGCTTAAAATGCTTGATATTACAACGAGTTTTGATAATCAAAAACATGGCAACGTTGGTAAATTGCGTCTCAAGACATGCAAAATGACAACGTTTGACATTTCGTGTCATGCCGTTTATCATGACGAGTGTAAATGCCGGAAAGGTGGAGAACAGAGCAGTGATCCGCTGATTCGGCCAACAATTGCAGGAATTCCGCACCGCGGTGCCGCGGTGATCGGAATGGAGAAGGAAAGAAAGCAGGCAGGCTATGATCAGCATGGCTGGCAAGGCGATACGGAAATGGTGGGCGCTGTTTGCGCTGCCAACGTTCGCCGCATTCATTATTGGATTCGTCGTTCCATTCATCATGGGCGTCTACCTGAGCTTTTGCAAGTTCACAACGGTTACCGACGCCGAGTTCGTAGGGCTTAAGAACTACACCCGCGCACTGCAGGACAAGGAATTCCTGCACGCGTTGGGCTTCTCCACATTGCTGACGATCGTCACCACGATTGTGATCAACGTGGTCGCGTTCTTCATCGCCTACATGCTCACCAAGGCGATCAAGGGATCGAACATTTTCCGTTCGGTGTTCTTCATGCCGAACCTGATCGGCGGCATCATTCTGGGCTACATCTGGATGCTGCTGCTCAACGGCATTCTCGCGCACTGGCGCGCTCGCTGACCTATAGCGCGACGTACGGCTTCTGGGGTCTGGTCGTACTGGTGTGCTGGCAGCAGATCGGCTACATGATGATCATCTACATCGCCGGCATGCAGTCGCTGCCGACCGATGTGCTTGAAGCGGCTTCCGTGGATGGCGCGAACGGCACGCAGACCATGTTCAAGATCATCATTCCGTTGATGATGCCGTCGATTACCGTGTGCTCGTTCCTGTGCGTGACCAACGGATTCAAGCTGTATGACCAGAACCTCGCATTGACGAACGGCGCTCCGTCGAACATGTCTGAAGGCTTGGCGCTGAACATCACCCGTACCTTCTATGGCCGTGTCGGCTGGGAAGGCGTTGGACAGGCCAAGGCAGTGCTGTTCTTCGTGCTTGTCGCGATTGTTGCGCTGATTCAGAATAAGCTGACGACTTCCAAGGAGGTGGAAGCATGATTTCCGGAGAGAAGGTCAAGCATGGCGGATTGTGGACCGTACTGTTTTCCTTGGTGTCGCTGGCATGGGTCTTCCCGATCGTGCTGGTGATCATCAACTCCTTCAAGCAGAAGGCGTATATTTCGCGTGATGCGTTCTCCATTCCGACCGGCAAGGCGTTCGTTGGATTGGAAAACTATACCCGTGGCATTGAAACCACGAATTTCTTCGCCAGCTTCGGCTGGACCCTGCTGATCACGGTCGGCTCGGTGATTCTGATCTTGGTGTGCACTTCGATGTGCGCATGGTGGATCGTGCGTGTGAACAACTGGGCTGCGAAGCTGCTGTACACGCTGTTCCTGTTCAACATGATCGTGCCGTTCCAGATGGTGATGTTCACGCTTTCGAAGCTCGCCGATATGCTGAAGCTCAACACTCCGTGGGGCTTGTGCATTGTGTACTTGGGATTCGGCGCAGGCCTGGCCGTGTTCATCTTCACCGGTGTGGTCAAGGGCATTCCGCAGTCGTTGGAAGAGTCCGCAATGATTGACGGCGCTTCCGTGCCTCGCATTTTCTTCCAGATCGTGGTGCCGATTATGAAGCCGTCGATCGTGTCTGTTGCGATTCTGCAGGCAATGTGGATTTGGAACGACTACCTGCTGCCGTATCTGACGCTCGATTTGGGCAAGTACAAGACGATTTCCGTGGCTATTCAGTACCTCAAGGGCGGTTATGGTTCCGTTGATATGGGTGCCATGATGGCCTGCCTGGTGATGGCCATCATCCCGATCATCGTCTTCTATCTCATCTGCCAGAAGCACATTGTCAAGGTGTAATGCTGGTGCAGTCAAGGGATGATCGAAGATCATCCTTGTGGGACAGCGCAGTGCGCTGTCCATGCACAGCCTGAGCGAGGCCGATAGGCTCGCGAAGGTAGCATTGAGCCCGGCCGCAAGGCGGGCTCTTTCATATCCGAATCAGAAAACTACTTCACATATTTACGGAACACGTGCTCGAAAATCGGCACGTGAATCATAATCATGGTGCCGTAGCCCAAAACGAGTAGCAGGAACAGGCCTTGCGGCATGTAAAACCAGCTGCCTACCAAAAGCGCGATGTAAATCGCGTCGATGGCGGCCATGCCGAGCGTGTGCCCGATATTGCTCACGCCGAATACGAAGGCGTTGCCGAGCGTGCGCCAGAACGAGTTTTCGAAGCGTGACTGCAATGCCCATATCCATTCGAATCCGATGACCCATACGATGCTCAACGCGAATTTCGGAATCAGCAGCGGCGTGATCTGCAGCACGATCCATGAGTACACGCTAATCGACCCGGCAATGCCGAAAATCAGCCAATATCCGGTTGCTTTTGCGAAGTTTGATCGGAATGCGGCGAAGTAATTGCGGGTGACCGTGCCTTCGCCGGCGAGCGAGCGTCGTGCCGCGTCGTGGCCGGCGGTCAGTGCCGCGCCGATGGTGATGATCGGAATGCTGGTGACCAACATGAGGATGTTGATCCAAATCGCGTCGACGGCGTCGCTGAGGCCGCGCATAAAGCCGGAATCGGGTGATAGGAACTTCATGCGCACCAGTCTACTCGGCAGTGCGGCAATCGTTGTCATACATAAAACCGTTTAGCGCATACTATTTCTTGCAAAAAACTCCTGTTATCGTTGTCATTGAACGGAGCGTTGAATGCAGATAAAGAAAAGTCCCGTCAAATATTTCGTTTGACGGGACTTTGTGGTGTTGCATAAGGAAATCTTATTTTCGTGAAATCACCATCGGAGGAAGCTTACTTTTCGCCGTTCATGATGGCGGAAAGCGACTTCACGCGAGGCAGGTCGAACACTTCGTCGGTGTGCACCGCCTTGTGGTCGGGGCCTGCCAGTGGCACGCGCCAGTTGCAGTATTCGCTGGACGTGCCCGGCTGGTTCTGCGAACGGGTTTCGCCGACGCGTCCACCAGTGCCGCCTGCAGAAGCACGGATGGCGAGCGGAGTAGCATCTTGTGCATCGCCTCGACGATCTCTTGAATATGGTCGTCGACGTCCGCGGCGATTTCCGGCGTGATCAGTTCGCTTTCGACCAGTCGGTCAAGCATGGCCTGACGTTCCGCGGTTGCGGACGCCTGGAATTCCTCGACCGGACCGGTGAGCAGGTTCAGTTCTTCGCGCAGCTTGACATGCTCGAACTGCAGGTAGCCTGCGGTCGGCGGCAGATCGTGCGTGGTGACGGATGCCAACGCATACTCGCGGTAATCGGCCGGATCGGCATACGGGTCGCCGGCGTTGGGGGAGTCGTCCACACGGGCGAACCATTCCACCGTGCAGCCGAGCAGACCGTGCTCGGCAAGCACGGTGCGCACGTAATCCGGCACGGTGCCGAGGTCTTCGCCGACCACTAGGCCGTTCACGCGGGAAGCCTCGATCGTGAGGATCGCGATCATCGCCTCATAGTCGTAGGTGACGTATGCGCCGCCGCGTCGCCTTCGCCCTGCGGAATCCACCACAGGCGGAACAGGCCGAGCACATGGTCGATGCGCACCGCGCCCGCGTGCGAGAACATGTTGTGCACCATTTCGCGGTACACGCATAACCGGTTTTGGCGAGATAGTTCGGATTGAACGGCGGCTGGCCCCAGTCCTGGCCCTGCTGGTTGTAGAAGTCCGGCGGGCAGCCAACGGTGACGCTGCCGACGGCGAAGCGTTCCGGATTCCACCACACGTCGGCGCCCAGCGAGTGCACGCCCACAGCCATGTCTTGCATGAGGCCCAATGCCATGCCGCTTTCGCGTGCGGCGGTCTGCGCGGCGGTCACCTGTTCGTCGGCGATCCACTGCAGCAGCATTCGAATTCGACCATGTCGGCATGATCGCGCATGAGTTCGGCCACTTCCGGCGAATCACGGTTCGTCTCCGCGAACCATGTGCCCTCCCATGGGGCGCCCCACATCTGGAAGGCCACCGACCACGCGGCGAATGCGCGCAGATCCGGGCCGGCCGCCTCCTTGAACGCTTCGAATGCGGCCTGACGCTCGGCGGAACGCGGCACCTTGAACACGAGCTGCAGCGCCTGGCGCTTGTGCCACCACGCGGAGTTGATGTCGAGTTCGTCGGCATTGTCGTTGGCGGGAGCGACTTCGGCGTGCAAGCGCTCGACTTCGGCCAACGCGGCCTTGTCAAGCCCCGCATATTCCTCGATATCCTGCGGACGAATGTAGGTGACGTTCATGAATCGGCGCGATTCCGGCAGGTACGGCGACGGTTCGAGCGGCTCGACCGGCGCGGTTGCGTGGATCGGGTTGATGAGCATGAAATCGGCATGCGACTTTTCGGCGGCGTCGGTGAGCAGCAGCTTCAGATCGCCGTAGTCGCCCACGCCCCACGATTCGGCGGAACGGATGGAATACATTTGCGCCATCCAACCCCAACGCTGCTTTTCGGCAACCGCAGGCGCAGCGGTACGCGTGCCGGGGCGCAGATCAGTCGCGCCTCGCCCGTGCAGCGGGCCCGCGTTGACGCGCAGCGTGTGGTAGCCGGCGGGAATGTCGTCCGGCAGGGTGAGCGTGAGTGAGCCGTCGGCCTGCGGGGCCAAATACATGCACAGGTTGCCCTCATACCGCGTGCCGTCCTCAAGCAACAGGCGTAGCGTCACGTCGTGGCCCTTCGCGCGGATCGCGTGGTCGCTTCCTTGCCGATGAACTTCACGATGGTCGGTTCCACAAGGGTGTCTGCGATGCGCTGCTTGGTGAGTTCGTACGATGCCGCGATCGCTTCATGCTGGATGCGTCCACGCCGAGCGCCGCAAGTACGGAGACAAGCACTTCGTCGCGGATTTCCACGTAGGTGCCGAGCTGGTCGATATACGACGTTGAGATGCCGTTGAGTTTGGCGAGCTGAATAAGCGGTCGTGCGATGCGTTCCGCGCTTTCGGTTTGCTGGGTTGCCGTCATGGGTTCCTTCTTTCCGGGGCCGTTGCTGGCCGATGATGCTGCATTGCCACGCGATTGGCGCGCTTCGGTGCGTATGCCAACCGTTCTGCTATGTACTGTAGCATATGATGACATCGTTTTCAATAGGCGTGTTATTGGGTGTAAACGTTGAAGTATTGCGATTTCTTAACTACTTTATGGACGTTAGATAGTGAAAATGCTTTTTCTGTTTGCTTATCGTTTGCAAGGTGTTTGAAAGTGGATATGACTGCTGTCCTACCGTCGTTGCCACCGCTGTTTCCGAAGTGCGATGCGTTGCCGATCCATGGGCGCACGCGGCTGGCGTGAACGGCCGTCGAAGCATGGTCGTCGACTTGCCTCGCACCGATCCCGAAGGTTGGGATGCCGATCGCATGCCGGAAGTGCCAATTGCGCAAACGGTTGTTTGGGAAACGCATGTCGGCGATTTCAGCAACGATCCCGCGGAGGATTCCCCGAATCCCATCGTGGAAAATATTGCGTTCACCGACCTGGGAACGACGTTGGACGGTCATCCTGATTTTCCGACGGGATTGTCGTATCTCAAAAAGCTTGGCATTACCGCGGTGCAGCTGATGCCGATCTACGATTTCGGTTCCGTCGACGAAACGATCTGCAGCCGATACAACTGGGGTTACGATCCCGTCAATTACAACGTTCCTGAAGGATCGTACTCCACGAATCCGTATGACGGGTCCGTGCGCATCCGCGAGGTCAAGCAGATGGTGCAGGCGTTGCATAATGCCGGCATCAAAGTGATTATGGACGTGGTCTACAATCACATGTTCTCGCCCGACAACTGGTTCGAGCGCATCGTGCCCGAATACTTCCTGCGCCGCAAGCCGAACGGGGCGTTGTCGAACGGCTCCGGATGCGGATGCGATATGGCCACGGAACGTGCGATGTTCCGCCGTTTTGTGGTGGAATCCGTGGCGTATTGGGCGAGGGAATACCATCTTGACGCTTCCGATTCGACCTGATGGGCCTGATCGACGTCGACACCATGAACGCCGTGCGCGCCGCTTGGACGAAATCCCCGACCGTGGGCCGAGCATTCTTATGTATGGCGAACCGTGGTCGGCCAGCGCTACCGCGGCTTTGCCGGGCACCGTGCTTGCCGACAAGGCCGGATTGCCGCAGCTTGATAATCGCATCGGGCATTTTTGCGACACCACGCGAGACGCCATCAAGGGGCATGTGTTCTTCTCGGACCGTCCCGGATACGTTAACGGGGGTATGCATGAGAATGCGGCCTCCGTGCGCGACGCGGTGAACGCCTGGCGTGCCAGCAAACAGCCGGAAGGTGTTGCGGGTCAAGTGATCCAGTATGTTTCCGCGCATGACGATCTGACCTTGTGGGACAAGCTTTGCGCAAGTCTTGCCGCGAAATCGCTGGGCAGCGCCGTTAGTGAAGGCGACAACGAGAATTCCGTGGACGTGCCGAAGGCGTTGTATGACGCCGATCTTTCGGAAGCTGGGCTCGCCTCGGCCGGTTCCGCGATTGCCGGGGCCATGGCCACGGTGATGGATGCGAATCGTATGGCGGCGGGCATTGTGCTCACTTCCGCGGGCATTCCGTTCATGCTGTCTGGCGAGGAGTTCGCGCGTACGAAATACGGCAATTCCGATTCGTACGATTCGGCGCGCGAGCTGAATTGGCTTGATTGGACTCGTGCCTGGCGCATGCGCGATCTGGTGGAGTATTACACGAAACTGATCGCCTTGCGTAAGAGCTCGGCGGAATGGTTTGACGGCGATCGTGTGATCGTCAGCGTGGAAGGCGACGAACTGGTGTTCCGGGTCGGCGACTACTTGGTGGCGGTGAATCCGGGACGTCATATTGGCGCGATTGACGTTGCCTCGACTGCGGTTGCGCCGGTTTCGGAGTCGTCTCGCGTGTGGTGCGGCATGGGTTCGTCCACAAACGCATCCGCGGCGTGCATCAGTGCGGGAGATGGCGATTATTTGATCGTGCCACCGCATACGTTTGCAATCTGGCGGTTGCGGTAACCTCGTGCATAACGCATGTAACGCATTGGTTTGCAAGGGCAGCGGCTGCAAAGTGGCAATCGCCGCCGCCGGTAAAGCGGCGACGATGCCGATGAAAGGACCTGCTATGGAAAACGTGACGCATACCCCTAAATACGAGGTTGTGTTCTTCGATCTGTATGGAACGCTTATTGACATACGTACCGACGAACAGTGCGACGCGGCCTGGCAGGCCTTGTATGACACCGCTTGCGAGCTTGGAGCGCAATACGATTCGGTTGAGGCACTGCGTGAACGTTTCGAAAAACTTGAGGCGCGCGAAATGCTGCATCAGTCGAATCATGCCATCGTTCGCAATGGGTGGGACGAGTTCGACGTGCTGCCGGTGTACCGCTCGCTGCTCATGAATCGCAACGACGAGGCGGAACGGTTGCTGGCGTTGCCGCAGGCCGCTCAAAAGGCCGCGTGGGCGTTCCGTCAGGGTAGCACCAGCATGATCCGCCTGTATCCGGGTGCGCTGGAAATGATTGAAAAACTGCAGGAAGCCGGCATTGTCGTGGCGCTGCTCAGCAACGCGCAATCCTGCTATACCCGTGCCGAGTTGGAAATGACGGGACTCGCCAGCGTGCTTGACGACGTGATCATCTCCAGCGAGGAAAAGATTCGCAAGCCCGCGCGCGATTTGTATATGCTGGCGCTCGACCGTGAATTCGTTACCGCCAAGCATGCGCTGATGGTGGGCAATGACGAGAAGAACGATATTATCGGTGCGCGTTCGGCGGGCATCGACGGCGTGTATTTCCGCACGGAGATTTCGCCGGCCGACGATCCGGATGCGTCGAGTTATGCGGTGCGTTCGTTTAAGGGTGCCGATTATGAAGGATTGCTGGATTACGTGCTGAACGCCTGATCTTTCGCATTGCGTGCGTACTGCTCGTGTATTGCGGGGCGTGCGTTGCGTTGCGCGTATTGCGCGGCGTGCGCCACGTTTACGGGGGTCACCTTTCGTAAAGCGTGTAAGGTATGTTGCATACATTTGCAGCATACGTTCGCAGGATTTTTGCAACAATGGCAAGATGATGCGAGTAAAGCTACGTGAAAGCACGAAAGACATAGTGTGAAACAATCGCGTGAAACATGTCGCACAGGGGTTACGTGAAAAACATATTGCGCGGAATGCTGTGCAAGCGCGTGAGACGCGAAGTTCCGCATATGGCAGCGATGCCGCAACGCGATACCGCGGCGTAATGTCGTGACGTGGCACAGTGCGCGCAGACGATTACGTGCGCGCATGATTGCTTGCGCGATGGAATCGAGGAAAACTCGAGGAGGACTTATGGAAGGCTACACCGAAAACGGCGCCGGAACCGACGTCGCGACCAGATTGGCTTTGCGGGCATACGCCGCAAGAAAAAGCAGCGCCGCGGATTGAGCGTATTCCAGCTCAAGGTAATCGGCGCGGTGGCGCTGGTGCTTTCCGCCGGCAGTACCACGCTGGTGCCACTGATTTTCGGATCCGACACGAGCAACATGACGTCGCTTACGGCCATGGTGCTATGCGAAGTGGTGTCGTGGTTCGCCGCGCCGATCTACGCGTGGCTGCTGGTGCAAGGCTTCCAGCAGACGCGCAATCGCGTGGCATACGGCGTGCAGCTGCTGTGTTGGCACTAATCGCCGAAGTGCCGTACGATCTCGCCACTTCGGGCAAGCCGTTCGATTTCGGCTCGCAGAATCCGGTGTTCGGCCTGTTCATCGCCTTCGCCATGCTCGCAGCAATGAAATGGGTGGCGCAGCGCTACCAAGGTGCCATGCTCGTGATCTCCGACATTGTGCTGGTAGTGGTTGCCGTATTGTGGGATCTGCTGTTGCGTGTCGGACTGCGCCAGCATCTGATGAGCCTGGGTGCGGTGACGCTTGGTTTCGTGCTGATTTTCTGGCTGATGCGCTCGCGTGAAAACACCATGATGTTCACGGCCGGTCTGTTCGGTGCGGTGATGATGATTGCGCCTGGCGTCGGTGTTGCATTCGTGCACTATTACAATGGCAAACTCGGATACAAACATTCATGGACTAAGTGGATGTTCTATGCCTTCTATCCGGTAATTTTGCTGATTTGCGCGGCTGTCGCATGAAATTTGATCATATTGCGAGAGTTTTGACAACGTTCGCACTATAATGAAAACAGATTGAGAGAGCGTCGTCGCTCCAAATACCCCCCGTTCCACTGTTGGCAGGAGTGCGATGATGCTGTGAGCTGCAAAGGGGCTGACATGGACAAGGCTGGCATTCGTGAGGTGGCCAAGGCCGCAGGAGTGTCGATTTCGACGGTTTCGCGCGCGTTCACGCGTCCGGAGCTCGTTTCCGAGCGTACCAGGCGCAAGGTGCTCGACGTCGCGGACCGGTTGGATTTTAATATCTCCCGTTCCGCGACGTCACTGAAGTCAGGGCAAACGTACCGTGTCGCATGCTGATGAATGAGGAAATCACCAGCTGGTTCAATATGGAAGTATTCGCTGGAATCAATTCCGTCATGCATGATGCCGGATACGACATCTCTCTGTTCCAGCATGTCGATACCGGTGAGAACAGGCGTGACTTCTTTACGAATCTTCCGGTGCGACGCAACGTCGACGCCGTGTTCGTAACGTCGTTCGGCGTCGAGCCGGAGGAAATCCAGCAGCTGCAGCGTATTCATGTGCCGATCATCGGCATCAACACGCCATCGCAGGAAGGCTTCGACGCAACGATCTCCATCGACGATGAAGACGGCATGTTCTCGTCCGCGCAGCATCTGATCAATCTTGGGCACAAAAACATTGTGTACGTGTGCTCCGATGCAGTCGATTCGATCAATTCGTCGATCGACGCGCGCGGGCAGGGCTTCATTCGCGCATGCAAGACCATGGAGGGCACGCACGATTTCAAGTGGCGCGTGCTTTCCGTGCCGCGCGGCAAAACGTTCGCCGATTCGGCGTTGACCGCGCTGCTTGCGTTGGATGAGTTCCCCGACGGCATTTGCTGCCAGACCGATATGATGGCGATTCCGCTCGTGCTGCGCCTTGACCGGTATGGGCATCGCACGCCGCGCGACTATTCGATCATCGGCTTCGACGATTCCGCATATGCCGACACCGTGAACCTGACGACCATGCGTCAGGATCCGTTCGCCATGGGGCGTGCCGCAGCGCGGAAGGCCGTGAAGCTGATTGCGGGGGAGACTCTCGAAAATCCGTATGAGGTGGTGCGTGCCCAGCTTGTGCTCCGCGGTACTGACTCCGTCTACGGCGGAGATCGCTGATTTTTCTGCCACTCTTCTTCATGCCTCCGTACTTGCCGTTTTAATTCACACCGACAATACGGGGGTATTTTGCACATACTGCCAGCTGCCGCCGTCTGCACAACGCTGCTGGTGGTGTCTGCACAAGTTCCGTTGCGTGTCTTGGGCGTCGTAGACGACGGTGACTCGCTTTTTGCTGACCGCGTCGAGGTGCGATCCGGAGTGGATTTTCCGGTTTCGCTCGGGTACTTGCCGTCTTCGTAGGATGCGGGGCTTGCAACCATCATCATAGTTCATTTCGCAACCTTGGTTGTCACGGCTCGCTCCCTTACGCGCCCTTGTCTCATATGTAGCTGTTGGAGAGTGTGCGAGCCTGAAAATTTATCCCTGTGGTCGGAGGTTTTGCCGCCTGTTGCGAGGTTATGAGATTCCATGGTTGATTTGTGATTGTTGATTGTAACGAGTATGGCTGGCACGGCTGTGGCGGCGCGGGCGCATCGTGAAAGCCGATCGCGTGGCTGCCGGGCGCCACTCGTCCGGCAGACGGGCGTAGTTTCTCTTCTTCCTTCTCGTATTCTGCCGGTCTTGCGACGCTGCGATGTGTGGGAATGTACTATCGCAATTATCGCAAGATGAAGAAAGTGCGATGGTAGGGGAGAGATGAAGAAATCGGATATTTCCAATATTTCGAATGCTGAAAGTGTTGAACGCGCTGAAGAAAGTGTGCGATCGAGTGTGCAACCGAGCGGGAAATTCGGCGGGAAAGCGGATCGACTGTTTGGTGCGGATCCTGCGGGACTCGACGAATCCGCGCGAGGCATTGCGGTGCTGGTGATCGTCGGCGTGGCAGTAGGACTGCTGTCAGGCATGTTCGGCATCGGCGGCGGCACCGTGATCGTGCCCGCGCTGGTATGGCTCGGACTGACGCAACGCAATGCGGCGGCGACGTCAATGCTTGCGATCGTACCGACCTCGATTTCCGGCGTCATTTCGTACGCGACTTGCGGAAACGTGGACTGGCTCGCCGCGCTGCTGCTGTTTTGCGGCATGTTTGTGGGCGGGCAGATTGGCAGCTGGCTGCTTTCGCGCTTGCCGGAACTTGTGCTGCGATGGATTTTCGTAGTGTTTCTCGTGTTTGTGGTGGTGAACCAGATAAGTTTTGTGCCGTCGCGCGACCAGCACATTGCGATGAGTGCGCTGACCGGAGTTTGCCTGGTGCTGCTGGGCGTGGTGATTGGCATATTGGCGGGACTGCTGGGGATTGGCGGCGGGGCGCTCGCCGTGCCCGCGCTATCGATGCTGTTCGGCGCTTCCGATCTGATTGCGCGAGGCACGTCGCTGCTGGCCATGTTTCCGAACTCGATCACGACGAGCGTGGCAAACCTGAAACGAAGGCTGGTGCATGTGAAGGCCGCGCTGATTATTGGCTTGGTGGCTGCCGTTACCGCGCCATTCGGTACGTGGATAGCGGGCGCGGTCTCGCCCCGCGTCGGATCGATTCTGTTCGCCTGCTACCTGTGCGTGCTCCTGATTCGCAGCCTCTTCGTAGCCGTCAAGGCCACTCGTTCCGCCCGCGCTCTTCCTGACCGTTTGCCCTTCATGCGGCAAAAGCATGAGTCATAATTCAGTATTTAGGGGGTATTGGGATGATGGTTGACGGAAAGAGGATTTGAGATAAGTGTTCACTTTGTGAAGACGAGAGTTCACGTTTTGTTCGTCCAAAACGCCTCGGAAGTTGGTTTGCGAAACCTGGCGTGGAGATTGCAATACAGCACAGGCTGAAGAAAGAAGAAAAAAGATGAGCAATCGAAAGGCTCTCAAAGGAGCGATTGCAGCAATCGCTTCCGTCGCAACGCTCGGCGCGCTTGCGGCACCGGCCAGTACATCACCCCGGCCGTGCTCGAATCGCACTCCACCGAGCGTGGCTGCTACGGCCCGCAAGGCAAGACCGACGGCAGCTCCAACGACGCGCTCAAGCGCTGCCTCGCCAGCCAGCTCAAGGAAAACGGCGGCATCGGTTCCATTTCCGAGCAGCTGCTCGATACCCGCGCTGACGTGACCATCGGCGGTGGTTCCAAGTACTTCCGCCAGACCGTGCAGGGCGGCGAATGCGCTGGCAAGACCGTGTGGGAGCAGGCCAAGGAAATGGGCTACCAGACCGTCGAGAACGATCCGGCCGCAATCGCGATGATCGTCAAGACCGCCAAGATCAGCCGCTGAAAATCTGAAGAGATCTGAAGAGCGCAAATAAGATCCGGATCGCACGCATTGCAGTGTGGTCCGGATCTTTTGCTTCATCGCACGATTCAGGTTTGGTGACTTCACGATTTGTGGTCTGACCTCACGATTTCATTTTTTAAGCCTTTTTCCGAATCGTGAGGTCGCCAAATCGAAATCGTGAGGTCAACGCAGACAGGGCGGGCCGCAAATCCAAAATGAGATGGGTCATTCAACGCAGCAAGCGTTGTGAGACAATATCCTTCGAGATGTCTATCTCGCAAACCGGGAGATTATCTCTCGACATCCAAAGTATTATCAACAAAGTATTACCAGCAAAGGAGCATTCGTGCGTATTTACAATCTGACGGATAATGACGATGCCGCAATTGTCGCGCAGCAGGGCATTTTCCAGGTCATGGAGTGGAAGCGCGATTTTTCCGTGACGTACGGCAGCGCCATGGACGCCTACTATGCGTCCGAAATGAACGTGCGCCGCCGTCAACTGGTCTGCAATCTCAATGGCAAGACCGGCGCGGTTGTGCAGGCGGGCGCCATGCAGTGGACCGTCGGCCATGTCGAAGTGACGACCGGTGTGAAGGGCGTTGGCGATTTCATCGGCAAGCTGGCGCGTGGCGCGGTCACCAACGAGTCCGCGGTCAAGCCGGAATACGTGGGCAATGGCGTGGTTGTGCTCGAACCGACCTACCGTCATGTGCTGCTGCTCGATCCGAGCCAGATGGGCGGCGCCATCACCGTGAACGACGGCCTGTTCTACGCTTGCGAAACCACGATTCAGCAGCATGCGGTTATGGTTTCGTCCGAGCGCGATGGTGGCCGGCGGCGAGGGCCTGTTCAACCTGTCGCTGATGGGCCAGGGAACGGTTGCGTTGGAGTCGCCGGTGCCCGCTTCCGAAATCGTGACCGTCGATTTGGAGAACGACGAGCTGAAGGTGGACGGCAATTTCGCGATCGCGTGGACGAACGGCCTGCAGTTCACGGTCGAGCGTTCCACGAAGACGCTGATCGGTTCGGCTGCGAGCGGCGAGGGCTTGGTCAACGTGTATCGCGGTACGGGTCGTGTGCTTCTCGCGCCGGTCGCCGCCAATCTGGCTAATCCGAACGCGGGTTCCGGTGCGGCCTGATTTGGCCGGTTGATTGCAGTTAATGGCGATTCGTCAACGAAAGGCAGTTGAAACGTTGACGGATTCGTTCGCGCCCTGCCGATGGTGAGATGGCAGGTTTTGTTGAGATTGCGATTTGATTGATGTTCGATGGTGATCGCGCCTTGAAATCGTGTCTTGAGATTGTGTCTGATAAAAAGTTGAGCGAAGGGAGCTCACTTTTGTAGATTTGGGAATAATCGCTTGCGATTCAAGTTGAGTGGTGTAGGCTCAAGTTTTGGAAAGTCCGGGAGGCGGCAAACCGAAACTCGGGCGAAAGAACGAATAGAACAGAAAACGCATAGCGAACCTATCTACAAAGGAGACAAGTTATGGGACGCGCAGTTGGCATCGATCTGGGTACTACTAATTCCTGCATCGCAACTCTTGAAGGTGGCCAGCCCACCGTTATCGTGAACGCTGAAGGCGCTCGCACCACGCCGTCCGTCGTGGCATTCAGCAAGTCCGGCGAGATCCTCGTCGGCGAAGTCGCCAAGCGTCAGGCCGTGACCAACGTCGACCGCACCATCAGCTCCGTCAAGCGCCACATGGGCACCGACTGGACCGTTGAAATCGACGGCAAGAAGTGGACTCCGCAGGAGATCTCCGCACAGGTGCTGATGAAGCTGAAGCGCGACGCCGAAGCCTACCTCGCGAACCGGTCACCGACGCCGTGATCACCTGCCCGGCATACTTCAACGACGCTCAGCGTCAGGCCACCAAGGACGCCGGCACCATCGCAGGCCTGAACGTGCTGCGTATCATCAACGAGCCGACCGCAGCCGCACTGGCCTACGGCCTCGAAAAGGGCAAGGAAGACGAAACCATCCTGGTCTTCGACCTCGGTGGCGGCACCTTCGATGTGTCCCTGCTGGAGATCGGCAAGGACGACGACGGCTTCTCCACCATTCAGGTGCAGGCCACCAACGGCGACAACCACCTGGGCGGCGACGATTGGGATCAGAAGATCATCGACTGGCTCGTCGGCGAAGTCAAGAACAAGTACGGCATCGACCTGAGCAAGGACAAGATCGCCCTGCAGCGCCTGAAGGAAGCCGCAGAGCAGGCCAAGAAGGAGCTGAGCTCCTCTTCGAGCACCTCCATCTCCATGCAGTATCTGGCCATGACCCCTGACGGCACTCCGGTGCACCTGGACGAAACCCTGACCCGTGCCCACTTCGAGAGCATGACCTCCGACCTGCTGGGCCGCTGCCGCACCCCGTTCAACAACGTGCTGCACGACGCTGGCATCGGTGTTTCCGACATCGACCATGTGGTGCTCGTCGGCGGTTCCACTCGTATGCCGGCCGTCAAGGAGCTCGTCAAGGAGCTTACCGGCGGTAAGGAAGCCAACCAGTCCGTGAACCCGGATGAAGTCGTGGCCGTCGGCGCAGCCGTGCAGTCCGGCGTCATCAAGGGCGACCGCAAGGACGTGCTGCTCATCGACGTGACCCCGCTGTCCCTCGGCATCGAGACCAAGGGTGGCATCATGACCAAGCTCATCGACCGCAACACCGCCATTCCGACCAAGCGTTCCGAGGTCTTCTCCACCGCTGAAGACAACCAGCCGTCCGTGCTCATCCAGGTCTATCAGGGCGAGCGTGAGTTCGCTCGCGACAACAAGCCGCTGGGCACCTTCGAGCTGACCGGCATCGCTCCGGCTCCGCGTGGCGTTCCGCAGATCGAGGTCACCTTCGATATCGACGCCAACGGCATTGTGCACGTGTCCGCCAAGGACAAGGGCACCGGCAAGGAACAGTCCATGACCATCACCGGCGGTTCCGGCCTGGGCAAGGACGAAATCGACCGCATGGTCAAGGAAGCCGAAGCTCACGAAGCCGAAGACAAGAAGCGCAAGGAAGACGCCGAAACCCGCAACCAGGCCGAATCCTTCGCCTATCAGACCGAGAAGCTCGTCAACGACAATAAAGACAAGCTCTCCGACGATGTGGCCAAGGAAGTCACCGATAAGGTCAACGAGCTCAAGGAAGCCCTGAAGGGTGAGGACATTGAGAAGATCAAGTCCGCCCAGAGCGAGCTGATGACCTCCGCCAGAAGATCGGCCAGGCCCTCTACGCACAGCAGGTGCCGCCGATGCCGCAGCGCCGCAGGTGCCGCCGGTTCCGCTCCCGCTGACGACGACGTGGTTGACGCCGAAGTCGTGGACGATGACGACAAGGACAACAAGTAATCATGTCCGACTTCAACAAGGACGAATATCTGAACGACCTGCCCGACATGGACAACCTGTCCGGGCAGGCCGCCCCTGCAGCCGGTGCATCGCAGGAATCGCAGAATAATGGCGATTCTGCAGCAAGTGCAACTTCCGATTCTGCAGATTCTGCAGATTCTGCAGCAACTGCAGCGAACGCAGCATCTTCCGAATCGCAAGAAAACGGCGATGCTGCGGATGGTGCGACGCAAGATGGTGAAGATACGCTGACTCCGCTTGGCCAGGCCAAGAAGGAAGCGGCGGAATACTTGGAAGCCCTTCAGCGCGAACGTGCGGAATTCATCAACTTCCGCAATCGTTCGCAAAAGGAGCAGGAACGCTTCCGTCAGCACGGCATCATCGACGTGCTGACCGCACTGCTGCCGGCACTTGATGACATCGATCGCATTCGCGAACACAGCGAAATGGACGAATCCTTCAAAGCCGTTTCCGCCAAAATCGACAAGGCGTTCGAAAAGTTCGGCGTCGAGAAGTTCGGCGAAAAAGGCGAGGATTTCGACCCGACCAAGCATGACGCGATCCTGCACAAGCCGGATCCGCAGGCCGAGAAGGAAACCGTCGACACCGTGGTGGAAGCCGGCTACCGTATCGGCGACCGCGTGATTCGCGCGGCTCGCGTGGTCGTGGCGTCCCCGCAGAGCTAGCGCAGTGACAGCGATTTCAACAACAACAGGCATTTGACATCAGCAACCTCGTGAAAGGAGGCACATCATGGCTGAGAATGAATGGCTGAGCAAGGATTTCTACAAGGTCCTCGGTGTCTCCAAAGACGCCACGGACGATGAGATTACCAAAGCGTACCGCAAGCTGGCGCGCAAGTACCATCCTGATCTGAACAAGACCAAGGAAGCGGAGGAAAAGTTCAAAGACATTTCCGAAGCGTACGACGTGCTCAGCAACAAAGACAACCGCCAGAAGTACGACGCCATCCGTCAGTTCGGCATGGGCGGCGCGCGCTTCGCCGGCGGCTCCGGTGCGGGCGGATTCGACGCGGGGGCATTCTCCGACATTTTCGGCTCGATGTTCGGCGGTGGCGCTGGCGCTGGAGCGTATGGCACGGGCGGCAATGGCTCGCGCATCCGCTTCCAGACCGGTGGCGGCAATCCGAATATCAACGATATTTTCTCGATGTTCGGTGGCCCTGCCGGGGCTGCAACCCCTACGGGGGCAGCTACGAGCAGGCTGCGCAGCCGGAAGATGGCGAAGACCGCAATTCCAAGATCAATCTGACTTTCCGCCAGTCGGTCAAGGGGGCAACGGTTTCACTGTCTGCCGACGGAAAAAAGTTCAAGACGCATGTTCCAGCGGGCGTGCGTGACGGGCAGAAAATCCGTATTCCAGGCAAGGGCAAGCCGGGTCGTAACGGCGGAAAAACGGCGATCTGTACCTGCAGATCAACGTTGCCGAAGATCCGAAATTCAGCCTGCGCAAGCGTGACATCATCATGGATCTGCCAATCACCGTCGGTCAGGCTGTGGCGGGCGCGAAAGTGACCGCACAGGATATCGACGGCAACGAAGTCACCTTCAAAGTGCCGGCAGGCTCGTCCAGCGGCACCGAAGTGCGCATCTCCGGCAGGGGCGTGGCCAACAGGCAGGGCGACGGCGATCTGATCGGGCGTGTGCAAATCCGCATTCCCGACAAGCCGAGCCTGAAAGTCAAGCATGCGGCAAAGGAATTCGACAAGGAGTGCGGCGATTTCGCTGACGAACTTGCCAAGGAGCGCTGATTGCCATGGCACGCGCATCCCGGACCTCCCAAGCCCGTGCGGCGCGGCAGGCCAAAATGCTGTACGACATGTGCGCAATGGCGATCGTGGCCGGCAGGGCCGATCTGGACGGGGCGGATGAAGTTGGTTTCGACATCGAACTGCCGATGTTCACGGTCGGTCGCGCGGCGAACTCGCCAACGTGCATCCGCAGACGCTCCGCCAATACGATCGTTTGGGGCTGGTGGTGCCGCAACGCACGGACGGTGGCGCTCGCCGGTATTCGCTGCGAGACATCTCGCGCCTTGCGAAAGCGCAGCAGCTGAGTCAGGAAGAAGGCATCAACCTGGCTGGCATCGCGCGGATCCTTTCCTTGGAAGAGGAGAACCGCGAGCTGCGCCGGCAAGTCGAGCGATTGCGCCGGCCGGCCGGTTCCAGCGTGTTCGCGGCCGATGCGGACGGTGACATTGTGGAAATCGAACGTTCCCGCCGCGCTCGCATGTGGCGTCGGCAGATTCAGGTCGACGCCCGTCAGCTGCCGTCGCGCGAGTCCGTGGAGGCCGCGCGTGTCGCGGCTGATGCGTACGACACGCGCGGTGGGGATGTCGCAGGCGAAAACGAGGGGATTGAGAGGGGTAAACCCGTTTCTCAGCCGATTTCTAGGTCTATCGTGCTTTGGGGGATTGACTGATTTTCAGAAAACATTGAAAAAAAAATTCAAAAACAGGCATATCTGGCAACAGATGTGCCTGTTTTGTTATATAGTTTTACCAAATGCATTGCTTCCTGCGACGATGTCGTCGTTGTGGGAAATAATGTTGAGTATCCGCGTTCCAACTGTCATTCTTCCGGTCGTCAAGGTGCTTCGGTGAAAGATGGTTCTCTTTGCCCATGAATAATCATGGAGGAGGGGGTAAGATATGCGGCGAGAACAGGAAAGGTTAGGAGCGTACAGTGCCAAGAGTTGCGTTCACAGCTAAGACCCGCAAGTATCTCGGGTCTCTGGATGCCGTGGAATCGGTCACCCAGTATCGTATTTGTTACTCCAAGGAGTTTCGCGATGATTGCATGCGCAGGTATGCCGAAGGTGGCTCGCCTGCCGCGATTTTCCGCGAGGCCGGGCTTGATCCGAAGATCATCGGATACAAGCGCGTGGAACGTTGCATCGCTCGCTGGAAGGCGGAAAATGCGGAAAAGGCCGCTGAAACCGCTGTGGAAAACAGTGAAAATCAGGGAGAGTGAATTTCAAATCTCCCGATACAAGTGAAATTTTCGAATTTCATGGATTATAGCGATGGGGGTTGCCGATAATTCGTGAAAAAAATCGGATGATTTTGCGAATATGTAGGCGCGAAGTATTGCGTCGATATGGGAAGCGCTCGGATGGAGGACCGTCCGGGCGCTTTTCGTTTGCCTCGCTTGTATGCCTGTTTGTTGTCTGCCGTTTTGCCGCGACTCGCGAATGCTGCCGTCTTGCCGCTCTGCTGAAATGGCAGTGGAAGTCGCGATGGACGGCGCTGCCCGGAAATCCGGTGCTCCGCGTCCGACGGTCGTAGGGAAGGAACATCATGACCGAGACGAACCTGATGATCAAGGCCGTGTTCTGGGATATGGACGGCACGCTGATCGATTCCGAACCGTATTGGCATGAGGGTGAGATGAAAATCGCAGCCGCGCATGGCGGATATTGGGATGAGGAGCTCGCCTGGCAGGGTTCGGGCACGCCGGTTCCGGATGTGGCCCGTCGCATGGTGGAGCATGGTTGCCAGCTGTCGATTGAAGAGATCGGCCAGGGCATGATCGATTACGTCGCCCAAAAGGAATTCGAGCGCATTCCGTGGATCGAAGGCGTGGAAGACGTGCTTGTCGCGCTGCGTGACGCTGGCGTTCCTTCGATGCTGGTCACCACGTCGCCGCGTCATCTTGCGGAGAATCTGGTTGTCCAAGCGCCGGCTGGCGCGTTTGCGGGCTACGTGTGCGGCGATGATGATGTTGAGAAGAAGCCGTCTCCGGCCCCGTATTTGGAGGCGGGTCTCGCTTGGGTATCGCTCCGGAAGATATGAAGTACTGCATTGCGATTGAGGATTCCATGTCGGGCCTGCGTTCGGCCGTCGCCTCCGGCGCGACGACGATCGGCCAGACCGGGTTCATGCAGATCGACAATTCCAACGGCCCGCAGTTCGCCTCGATCAAGGGCTACGAGGGCATTGACGCGGCCTCGCTCGACGCTTTCGTGCGTCAGCGCGTATCCCAGGTCTGATTTTTCGCCCCATCTCGCTTACGTATGGCAGATTTGTCTGGTGGCTAGGAAAAGAAAAAGCCCGCTGCGGTGGAATGAATGCAGCGGGCTTAGTGGAGCCGACGGTAGTCGAAACCGCGACCTCTTCGATGCGAACGAAGCGCTCTACCAACTGAGCTACGGCCCCGAGTCATGTCTAGCAACACGCTAAGCAAGACAACTCTCGCGATTCTAGTACGAAGTCTGTACGAATGCAATCTGCGAGATTCGCGTGTTGCGGAATATCCCTTGCAGGAAAAGCATGCGAAAGCATACGAAAACGGTGCCTTCCGAAAAATCGAAAGACACCGCAATCGCAAGAAAAGGAGAAAACGTAAGATCAGGCTTCCGCGGTCGCGGTATCAGCCTTCTTTTTGTCGAACTTTGCTTTGAGCAAGCCGACGAAGGTAGGAATCAGCGACAGCACGAGAATCGCAATGATGACCAGTTCGAAATGCTTCTGCACGGCCGGAATGCCGCCGAAGAAGTAGCCGAGCAGCGTGAACAGGGTGGACCAGCACAGGCCGCCGAGCACGGAGAACGGGGTGAAACGGCTCCAACGCATGCCGGAAATGCCGGAAATGAACGGCATGAACGTGCGGATGAACGGGAAGAAACGGCCGAGGAACACGGCGAGCGGGCCCCACTTTTCGATCATGCCTTCGGTTTTGGCGAGGCGTTCGGGGGTCATAGCCTTGACTCTGCCGGATTCGATGATGCGACGGCCGAAGAAGTGGCCGATCCAGTAGTTGCACTGGTCGCCGATGATCGGAGCGCACCAGACCACGGGCAGCAGCGCGAACAGCGGTAGTGCGGAAACGCCGGTCTGGGCGTCGGGCGCGGCGAAGAAGCCGGCGGCGAACAGCAGGGAGTCGCCCGGCAGGAACGGGAAGAACACGACGCCGGTTTCGACGAACACAATCAGGAAGATGAAACCAAGCGTGGGGGCGACGCCCATGGAGATCCAGCTGGCGATCGCCGTGCGCGGATCCTTGAGCAGATTAATGAAGAAGTTGATAATTCCCATGAAATGCTCTCTGTGAGTACCTTACATCTAAACGTCCAAAATTAAGTGGTTCAGGCTGCCTTGTGTGGGTTGGCCTCGCGGAACCAATGTCAGCCTACCAGTGGCCCTCTAATGCGGCGCCTAGTAATGCCCGACGGTTGGCAAATCTGCACAAACGGACGCAAAGTGCCAACTGCGGTGGGTGATTTTGGTTTGGTGGTGTTTGGCGTTTGGCTGTTTGGCTTTAGAGTATGCGATATATCCGGTATATCGCGTATCGCTCATTGTGATTTGGCGTTGTGACCTTACGATTTTGGTTTTTTTTTGGGGGGGGGGGTGACCTCATGATTTTGATTTGGTGACCTCACGATTTGAAAAAAGGCGGCGAAAAACGGAATCGTGAGGTCAACAAATCAAATAGTGGGGCCGCTGAACACGAATCGCGCATGTTGACGGTACGAAAGTGTGTTTCGATGGCGCGGAAGATAGCGTGGAAACAGCAGTAAGGCAATGCGAGAGCGGTTGGGGCAATGCAAGACTAGGCGAATACGGCAAATACAAGGGAGTGTGAATCGTGGCGGAAAATCTTGCGCAATCGGTTGATGGGAATCTGAATCGGCAATCGCGGGCGCTGCTCGAAGCGTTGCATGCGGCGGCCGGAAAATTCTCCATGTTCGGTCATCAAAACGAAACCAGCAAGGTGATTACCCCCGATACGGATTCCGACGTGCATGCCGTGACCGGCGCATATCCGGCGGTCTGGGGCAATGATTCGGGCGCTGCCGGCACGGGCGCATATGGCACTCCGCTGCCGGAATCGCCGTATGCGCGCGATTTCAACGCTTTCGCGCGCAACAGCTTCATACGCATGGCCGATTCGCTGCCACGTATGTACACGAGGTAAGTACGTGTGCGCGGTGTAAACATGCGTTTGCGGGCGGATTCTTCCAGTCGGTGGAGGAATCTGCCCGCTTTTAGTCTTGTAGGAGGGCGGATTCTTCCAGTCACTGGAAGAATCAGGACGTTTTTAAGCCTGTTGGCGTCCGAATTGTTCCAATGTCTGGATGTTTTGGGACGTTACTGGGGCTGTAAGCGGGGTGATTGTTCCAGTGGGTGGGGGAATCACCCGCTGAGGGTCTGTTTTGTGTCCGGATTGTTCCAGCGATTGGGGGTTTAGGACGCGGGGAGGGCTGTTTTCCTTTGCGTTGGATAGCTGAAGGCATGGAACGCATGAATGAGACGTTGGACTTGAAACTGAATGAGTTGAGTGCGAATACGGCAGAAGTAACGGGAACTGCGGGAATGGTGAATACGGCGGAGATGGCAGAATCGCCGACAGCGGCGGAACAGTCTGGAACAGAACAGTCTGGTACGGGCTTGACGCCCTCGTGTGCGGAACCGACGTTCCGCAAGGCACGGTGGTGATGGCTGCCACGCCGATCGGCAACACGGCCGACGCCTCCGCACGCCTCATTGCGCTCCTGGAACGCGCCGACATCGTGGCCGCCGAAGACACCCGCCGTCTCTACGCGCTCGCCAACCGTCTCGGCGTGCACGTGAACGGCCGCGTGGTGGCCTACCACGATCACAACGAGCGAGACAAGTCCGACGGTCTGCTCGATCAGGTGGAAACCGGCGCTACCGTGCTGGTCGTGTCCGACGCGGGCATGCCGACCATCAACGATCCGGGCCTCGCGATCGTGCGTCGCGCCATCGAACGTGGCCTGCCCGTCACCTGCGCTCCCGGCCCGTCCGCAGTGCTGGACGCGCTGTGCCTTTCAGGACTGCCCACCGACCGCTTCTGCTATGAAGGATTCCTGCCGCGCAAGCATTCCGAACGCGTGCAATACCTGCGTACCCTGCGTTCTGAACGCCGCACCATCGTGTTTTACGAAACCCTGCATCGCATCGACGATTCCATGGCCGACCTGCTTGACGTGTTCGGTCCGAACCGCAAGATGGCGCTTTGCCGTGAACTTACCAAGGATTTTGAGCAGATCCGTCGCGGAACCATCGCGCAGATTCGCCAGAGCGTGATCGACGAGCCGCCGCGCGGCGAAATGGTGTTGGTCGTTGCCGGCGCTTCCGAAGAGGAGGCTGACGCTGCTGCCCCCGCATCGTTGAGCGTCGAAGACTTGGCGGTGCTGTCGATCGACCGTGCGCAGGAAGACAATCTGCGCATCAAAGACGCGATTTCGCAGGTCGTTGCCGAGCATCCCCTTGCGGACGGCTCGCTTGCCAATCGCAAGCAGGTCTACAATGCGGTTCTTGCGATGAAGCAGTGAGTCCATATTAGTTACCGTCCGGCGATTGCCTATCGTGCGATTGCCCGTCGCGCAAGTGTTAGCTGCATGCTTGCGATCCGCACGATTCCAACGATTCCAGCAGTATTTGCAGGGCGCGGGCCACGTCCGGCCCGCCGACTTGCGCAAGATAGTCCAACATCGCCGGTGTTGCGGAAGGATTGGCGACCAGCCATTTGCGCAGTTGCGGCGCGTATTCCGCGATATGCCATAGCACGTCCTGCGGTGTGTCCGGACTGCACGCCACCAGCGGCGTCAATGGAATTGGGGGAGACGGCGGATCCACCAGCGGTTTCGGCCGCGGTTTGGGCTGGTATGGCGGCGGTTCGCGGCGCGTCCGCTGTGCACGGTGTGCGAGATTCCGCGCATCCCGATGCGTCTCGCGATGCGTCCGTGGCCTGCGTTTTTCTTGGATTCCGAGCAGTCTGCGGAATCCGTTTGCTCTGTCGGCACCTATCCTGTCGGCGTGCGTCGCGCGCCGCGCCTTATGCCTGCTATGCGCTGCGCTCATATTCGTCGCTTCTTCCGTCGATCGCAAGAATGTAGTTGCGCGCCTGTGGCGCGTTGCGAATATGCTTCGTCTCCTGCATGATTTGCATGCAATCGTTGGAGCGGAAATGAAATTCCTGCATGAGCATGCAGATGATTTCGGAAACCAACGATTCGCTTTCGGGGGTGCAGTTCAATGCGAGATCGCATGCGGTGCGAACAGGCGTGGTCACGATGATCGGACCGACTTTGATGGTGTGTTCGTTTGGTGCGAGACGGTTGAAAACGTTGATTTTACGGCCGTAACGTAGCGCTCGATAGTGGGCTTTCGCGATAATGTCGATGGATTCGGGGAAGGTGCCGCCTAGCCAAACCCATGCGGCGGTGCGTGAACATGCCACGGACCGGCTCGGCAGCAATGTCGCGATGATGCAGGACCGCCCGTACAACGTGTCCGAATCGTGGCATGAATAGGCGTTCGCGCTGTCGAGCTTGCACAGCGCGCCGGATGAGGCCAGCAGGTTCAGGCACATCGGCCCGGAAGGTCATCGTTGCCCAGAAGGGGTGGTGGAGTGTCCATGACGGTACCGTAGCGGATTCGAATTCCGTTGCGCCACCAGCCCCCGAAAATCTGTGGATATGTGGAAAATGATTGTTACGTAATGCAACAATGTGGATAGATCGGCAGATATGCAAATTATGATGCAAACTATTTCAAACGATTGAAATCGATGATCGCACGTCCATCCTCCAATAAAAATCCAACTACCGAAATACATGGAAAATGCGGGATATGGCGCTTTGTATAATCGGGCACCATGAGTCATATTTTGGTGAATGTTGCTTGGCCGTATGCTAACGGCCCCCGTCATATCGGTCACGTCGCCGGATTCGGCGTGCCCTCCGACGTATACGCGCGCTACGAGCGCATGAAGGGCAATGACGTGCTGATGGTGTCTGGCACCGACGAGCACGGCACCCCGATCCTGGTGGAAGCCGACAAGGAAGGCGTCAGCGCACAGGAGCTCGCCAACCGTTACAACCGTGTGATCGCCAAGGATCTGTGCGATCTCGGCCTGAGCTACGACCTGTTCACCCGCACCACCACCGGCAATCACGAGCAGGTGGTGCAGGAACTGTTCAAGCAGTGCCTCGCCAACGGCTACATTTATAAGGCACCCAGAAGGTCGCCATCTCGCCGTCCACCGGCCGCACCCTGCCTGACCGTTACATCGAAGGCACCTGCCGATCTGCGGTGCCGACGGTGCCCGCGGCGACCAGTGCGACGCCTGCGGCAACGAACTCGACCCGGACGAGCTCATCAATCCCGTTTCCAAAATCAACGGCGAAACCCCGCGCTTTGAGGAAACCGAACACTTCTTCCTCGACCTGCCGGCGCTCGCCGAAGCCAATCTCGCATGGCTGAAGACCCGCGAAGGCTGGCGTACCAACGTCATCAACTTCTCCATCGGCCTGTTCAAGGAAGTCAAGCCGCGTGCCATCACGCGTGACATCGACTGGGGCATTCCCGTTCCGGTTGCCGGCTGGATCGACAATCCGAACAAGAAGCTGTACGTGTGGTTCGACGCGGTGATCGGCTACTTGTCGGCATCCATCGAATGGGCTCGCCGCAAGGGCGATCCGGAAGCATGGCGCGCATGGTGGAATGATCCGGAAACCCCGGGCTACTACTTCATGGGCAAAGACAACATCACGTTCCACTCCCAGATCTGGCCGTCCGAAATGCTCGGCTACAACGGTCAGGGCTCCAAGGGCGGCGAAACCGGCAAGCTCGGTCCGCTGAACATGCCGGAGCAGGTCGTGGCTTCCGAATTCATGACCATGGAAGGCAAGAAGTTCTCGTCTTCGCGTGGCATCGTCATTTATGTGAAGGACATTCTCGCCCGCTACCCTGTGGATGCCGTGCGCTACTACATTTCCGTGGCCGGTCCGGAAAGCTCCGATTCCGACTTCACATGGGCTGAGTTCGTGCGCCACAACAACGAGGAGCTTGCCGCTTCCTGGGGCAACCTCGTCAACCGTGTGGCCAATCTGATGAACAAGAACTTCGGTGAGATTCCGGCGCTCGATGAGAGCGAAATGACCGATGAGGATCGCGCTCTGCTGAGCGAAACCAAGGCCGCGTTCGACACGGTCGGTTCGCTGATCGAGAACCATCGCCAGAAGAACGCGCTGAGTGAAGCCATGCGCGTGGTCGGCGACATCAACAAGTACATTTCCGCCACCGAACCGTGGAAGATCAAGGACAATCCGGCTCGCCTCGGCACCGTGCTGCACGTTGCCGCCCAGGCCGTGTCCGACGCGAACCACCTGCTGGCCCCGTTCCTGCCGCATTCCGCGCAGAAGGTGTGGGAGGCTCTCGGCGGCACAGGCACGTTCTCGCCGTTGCCGCGCTTGGAAGAGGTCGAGGATCTCGACAAGCCGGGCTTCATGTATCCGATCATCACCGGCGACTACAAGCTGGGCGAAACCGTGCATCCGTGGGCTTCCGAGCCGATCGTGGCCGGCACTGCAGTGCCGAAGCCGCATCCGATTTTCGCGAAGATTCCGCCGGAGGCCGTCGAAGAGGAGCTCGCTCGCTTCGATTCGGAGCTGAAGGCTCGTCGTGAGGCCGAGGCGGCCCGTCTTGCCGCCGAAAAGGCCAAGCTGGAAGCTGATTCGCTGATTCACCTGGGGATTCGGCTTGATTTGGCTGATTTGCCGCTAAGGTGAGTTGTTCTGATTGCCGGTGCAAGGAATTACGAAGTTCTTGCACCGGCTTTTTATATCTGATTTTGCAAATCCGACTTGTAAATCTAATGTGCAATATTCGACTTTCTATATACGATTTTACAAATCTATAGTGCAATCCGGATTGAATCGATTTCAAAATCCGTAACAATCGCTATTTCTCTTTGCCATTCCTCTCGTTACAATGGGGAAGTTGAGGGAAATGCGATGCTGCAGGGAGGCTCTTATGTTGGACGTCAAGCGAGTGCTGAAAGCCGCGCCTACGAAAATGTGTTCCCAAGAGCCGCTGCAGCAGTTGTGGACGCCTTGGGGCGAACAGATCGCCGGCGAATGCTGTCTTCCAACGACGCCCACAAGGCGTTCTGCCCTGCAAAAGACGGCGAACGCAAACTGGAAAACGGCCGCACGCCAATCCTGAACGAGCATCCGCGCCCAACCATGGTGCGCGGCAATCACACCATGCTCAACGGATTCTGGGATTACGCGATCGTATCCATTCCCGAAAGCGGCAACGGCTCGAAATGGCGCAAATCCGCGGCTGTGCTCACCCGTGACGAAGCGGTGCAGGCAGTGAAGGAAGCGGCCATCCCCGAAACGTTCGACGGCAAGATTTTGGTGCCGTTCTCCCCGGAATCCGCGCTTTCCGGCGTGCATCAGACGATTTACCCAGACAATATGATCTGGTATCGCACGGTGGTGCATCCCGTGACGCTTGGGGGAGGGGAAGCGGTTCGGCAGATCGGCGATGCGAACCGCTTGATGCTGCATTTCGAAGCGGTCGATTACGTGTGCGCCTGCTTTATCAACGGGCAGTTTGCAGGGATGCATGTCGGGGGATATTTGCCGTTTGACGTCGATATTTCGGCATTCGTCGATCCCGATGATGCTTTCGAGATTGCGTTGTGCGTGTACGATCCGAACGATTCGGGTACGCAAATGCGCGGCAAGCAGAAAATCGAGCGCGAGGGGATTTGGTACACCGCGCAAAGCGGCATTTGGCAGAGCGTGTGGATGGAGATCGTGCCGGAAGCGTACGTGCAGACGCTTACGCTGAAGGCGCCGCCGACGGCAGATTGTTTATTCGCGCGGAAATCGGCGGAGACAAGCCGAATGCCAAACTGCATATCGTCGTAGCCGATCCCGCGGACGGCACGATCGTCGCGGACGAATTGCTGCCGGCTGGCATGCGCAAGGTGCGCACGGAAATCGCAACGCGGGCCGAACACTTGTGGTCGCCGAACGATCCGTATTTGTATGACGTGACGGCGACGCTGGAATTTGGTGCGGCGAAATCGCAGGGAAAGCAGGAAAAGCTGCAGCAAGAATCGCAGGAAATTCAAGAGAAACCCGCGAAATCGCAGGAAAAGCAAGATATTGTGCGCTCGTATTGCGCGTTCCGCACGGTTGAGATTAAGCCTGATTTGAAGGGTATCGCGCGCTTCCATCTCAATGGCAAGCCGGTGTTCCTCAAGGGTGTGCTCGACCAGGCTATTGGCCGGACGGCCTGCTGACCGCGCCGAGTGATGAAGCGCTGGTGCATGACATAATCGCCATGAAGGAATCCGGCTTTACTATGCTGCGCAAGCATATCAAAATCGAGTCGGCGCGCTGGTACTACCATTGTGACCGCCTCGGCATGCTGGTATGGCAGGACGCGGTGTCGGGTGGCGGCGAATACAACGCGTGGGTCACCAACCGCAAGCCGACGCTCATGCGTGCCACATGGAACAAGTACCGCGACGACACGGCGAAGCATTTCGCGGCGCTCGGTGCCGACGATTCGACGTACCGCCGCGACTGGTCGCGCACCTGCGATGCCATGGTGCACATGCTTGCCGGCCACCCGTCGATCGTCACGTGGGTGCTGTTCAACGAAGGGTGGGGGCAGTTCGACGCGTGCGATGCGGCGGAACGCATTCATGCGCTTGACCCGACGCGCCCGATCGACGCCACGAGTGCTGGTACGACCAGCGTTGCGGCGATGTTCACAGCGTGCACAACTACTTCCGTCCGCTGGAAATCTACCCGGATAAGGGGCCATTGCGTGGGTATGTGGCCGAATATGAAAAGCGGCATAAGCGGCGTCGTCGTGCCGCGCATTACGCGGTGTTGCCGGTTGCGCAGCATGGCGTTCGTGCGTTCGTGATTTCGGAATTCGGAGGATTGGCGCAGTTGGTTGCCGATCATGCTGCGGTTTCGCGCGCGTACGGCTACGGTGAATACGATTCGATTGAGGATTGGCGCACTGCCGTCCGTTCCGTGCTTGATTCGGCGGAATCGTTGGAATCACGCGGATTGGCGGGCTACGTGTATACGCAGGTTTCCGACGTCGAAGAAGAGCTCAACGGCCTCATGACCTACGATCGCCGCCTCAACAAATTCGCGCAATGATTCGCCGAGATTGAGTGCGGTCATGGCTGTCATGGAAGCGTTCTGCTTCTTGCGTTTCGGTGGCGCGTTCGGTACGTTGGGAACGGCGGCTATTATGGCGCCATCACAGCGAGCCACGGCGGAACGGAGCGAGGAGATGTGCGTTGCGTTTGCATTGGCCGCATTAACCGAGGGGGTCTTGTGACCATGAATCATGTTCCGGAAGCGCCGCAGTCCGCAAGCGGCGATTATGCGTGGTTGGGAGCCGAGCCGGGTTCCGTAGCCGATCAGCTGTATATGTCGGCGGCCGACGAATGGAATCAGGCAATCAATTCGCGTTTTGTGAATGAATTGCTGGATGATACACTTCCAGAATCGATTTTGAAGTCTTATTTAATTCAGGATTTCAAGTTCTTTAATCAGGGCATCATGGCACATGCGATTGAACTTGCGCCGCGTCAGGAAACCAAAGATATGCTGGCGAAACAATCGCAATGGTTTGCTGACAATGAAGCAACATATTTTACCGGATTCCTTAAGGAATACGGAATTACTGACGAAGAATACAATAATTCCGAGCAGACTCCGGCAAATCGTGAATATTGCGAATATCTGACCAAGCTGGTTCAGGGAACTTGGGAAGAACTCATTACTGCGCTGTGCTGCATGGAATGGATTTATCTTGCCTGGGCCAAGCGCACCATCGACGCTGGCGTCGTTCAGCAGATTCCGGCGCACAAGGGTTGGGTTGATTTGCATGAGGGCGATTATTTCCGCGCCTGGACGGGCCGCCTGATCGCGCTCGTCAACGAGTATGCGTCGGTGGATGGCTCGGAGGCCGACGTGTTCCGCACCATCGTGCATCTCGAGCGTCGCTTCTTTGAGGATTCCTATCCGCAGCGGTGAGCGGTGAGCATGATATGAGGCAATGAGCGCCAATGCAAATTGGCGGTAACGCGGTAACGCAATAACGCAAGCAGGGGGTCCGCAGAATACGCGGACCCCCCGTAATTGTTGGGGCAACCGGCATGCCCCAACGTGTCAGATCAGCTCGATATCCACATCCAAGTGGAGCGGCTTATCGGCTGGAATGTGGTACTGCGGGTGCACCGGGCTCATCCAGGAATCGTCGCCGCCGACGCCCATTTGCGCGGCGAGTACGCGCAGGAACATGTGCTTCGGAGCGGGCAGTTCGTCCTGATGCTGGGCTTCTTCCAACATGAATGCGCTGTACGGCTGCAGGCTGAGCGCGAACGCTGATTCGCCGTGACGGCTCACACGCATGCCATGACCGGCATCATCCGTGATCTCAGCCCAACGCACATCCTCATGGTTGCCGGTTTCCTGCGGCATGAGGTACGGCGCATGATCGTCGTAAGCGTTGGTGTTCCAAATGCCCAGCTTGGCATGCTTGCGGTCGGCGTAGGTTTCGTCGGGTCCGGGGCCGTAGAAGCGCAGGTTGGAGTATTCGACCGGCAGCGTCCATTCCAAACCGAAAGCCGGAATGGTCGGGGCTTCCTGAGTTTCACCCGGATAGTCGACGCTCAAGTGCAGCTTGCCGGTGGTGTCTGCCACATACGTGATGGTGACGTGCGTGCGCTGCGGAGTGGCGAGCTCGTACTCGTATACGGCTTTCAGCGTATCGTCATTGACCTGTTCGATGGTGTTGTTGACGCACTTGGCGTAACGGCCTGCGCCGACCCACTGCGCGCGGTCGTAACCGTGGCCTGCACCGCGATCGTTGTCGGTCAGCGCGCGGAACGTGGTGAGCGTGGGCTTGCGCAGCACGAATTCACGGCCGTCAAGCGTGTACGAAACAATGCCGCCCTGCGTACGCGACAGCAGAATCTCACGACCGGATCCCTGCACGCCAGCATTCCAACGGCCAACGGTCACGATGCCGTCAACAGGCTTCGTCTCGCTGGCAGCAACCGGCTTGGAGCCTGCAACCACGGTCTGGCCGAACGACAGCTCGTAGCCCTTCGACGCCCACTCTTCCGCGGCGGCAAGGCGTTGGCTCACTTCGAGCGTGAGCTCGTTGGCTTGGCCTCGGTAGCCTCCAACGGCCATTCAATATCGAAGTGCTTGGTTTCGCCAGCCGGCACATCAAAACGCTGTTCGGCCTGCCATACCGGCTCGCCATCCGCAAGCACGCGCGTAACGAACACATAGTCGACGGTGGAAACGAACAGATTGTCATTCGCGATCTCAACGCCGGTTTCACCCGGCACAATGCGCACGTTGGCATACAGCTGCTTGACGTCTTGCGCCTTTGGCGACGGCGTGCGATCGGCGAACACAATACCGTCTCCGGCAAACTCGTAATCGCTCGGACGATCGCCGAAATCGCCGCCGTAGCAGAGACGTTCATCGCCATCGGGCAAGCGCACAAGAATCGCCTGATCAATGAAATCCCAAATAAATCCGCCTGATATTGCGGGTAGCGTTCCAGCGCAACATATTCGTCCATATTTCCGACGGAATTGCCCATGGCGTGCATGTATTCGCAGGAAATATACGGCTTCTTCGGATCGGACTTGAGATATTCCTCGATTTCGTCGGCGTGCGCGTACATGCGGCTTTCGATGTCGGTCACGTCGTCATACTTGCGATTGTGGGTCACGCCCTCGTAGTGCACTGGTCGGTTCGGGTCGAGTTCGTGCACGTGGACGCTCATCGCGCGGAACACGTCTCCCGCATACGATTCGTTGCCAAGCGACCAGATGACTACGGAAGCATGGTTGTAGTCGCGCTTCATCATGCTGTTCACACGGTCCACGCACGCGCCCTCCCATTCGGGCTTGCTGCCCGGAACGGCGGAATCCTCGGTGACCACGTCTCCCGGCAGGCACCAGCTGCCGTGCGTTTCAAGATTGGTTTCGTCGATCAGGTAGATGCCGTATTCGTCGCACAGGTCGTACCAGTATTCCTGGTTGGGGTAGTGCGAGGTGCGGATGGCGTTGATGTTGTGCCTCTTGCAGAACGTGATGTCGTCGATCATGTCTTGCCTGGTGATGGCGCGGCCGCGCTTCGCGTCGAATTCGTGGCGGTCGGCGCCCTTGAAGACCACGCGCTTGCCGTTGAGCTTCATGATGCCGTCTTCGATACGGAATGTGCGGAAGCGACGCGCTGCGTTGCGGTTTCAACGATCGCGCCATCATGGCCGATCACCACAACTTGCAGTTCGTACAGTGCCGGGCTCTCGGCGCTCCACGGCTTGACGTCCAACGAGCCGGAAACGATGCCGGTTTCGTCGGATGCGGCCAATGCGGTTTCCCACACCACATTGCCACTCAAATCCTTCAGCGTCGCCGACACGGTGGCGGCATTCTTCGCATTGCGCACCGCGAGTAGCGCGTCGAGCGAACCGGTGGCGGTTTCCGGATTCCAATCCGCTTCGACCTTCATATCTTCAATGTGCACATGCGGCTGTGCGGCGAGTTCCACGGAACGGAACAGGCCGTGCAAACGCCAGTAATCCTGATCTTCCAGCCAGGATGCGCTTGCGTATTCGTAGCAGGCGACGGCCACGACGTTTTCGCCGTCGTGCAGCGCTTCGGTGATGTCGAATTCGTTCGGGGTGTAGCCGTCTTCGCCGTAGCCGACGAACACGCCGTTGACCCACACGTAGATCGCGGTGGCCATGCCGTGGAACGTGATGCTGACGGTGCCGCCATTTTGACGGGCCGTATCAAGACGCTCGGCGACGGTGAACGTGCGGCGATACAGTGCCACATGGTTGGTTTCGGGAACGTTCGGCTCCTGCGGATTCTCATGGCCGTCCCACGGGTACTGAATATTCACGTACTTGTGGTTCATGTATCCCGCGTTCTGCAGGTGGGAGGCACGTCGATGCGGCCGAAAGCGGAATCGTCGAAATCCTCGGCTGCGAACGGCTCTTCCTCAAGATCGATGTCGGAGGCCTGCACCATTTCCACGCGCCATTCGCCGTCGAGGCTTTGCTTCAAATCGCTCGGCTCGCCGATCGCGGGAATGTGAGAAAAGGTTACGTGATTGGAATGTGCCGGCGTGCGATTCACTGCGAACACCGTGGGTCGGTGAGCCACGCGGCGGATGCGGTGGTGATCTTATCTGCCATGATTTCCTCGTTTCCGAAACATAACTTCGTTGTTGATGTAGGTTTAGTTGGTGTGTACTTTTGTGTACTCAGAGTAATAAACTCTTTTACTAGCATGGTAAACGTTGTTTACTTAAATTGCAAATCTGCGTGTTGCTTTATTTGCAACTGAATTTACTTATATGGCGATAGGTGACGGCAAATGGCGGTAGTAATCATGATTGCAGATGTCAGTATTTGATAATCGTAAGAACTGCGATTGCGACACGCCGTTTGGGGGCTTTGTTTACTAAGGAATTTTACTTTTGATAGTAACAACGTATACTCAATTTTCGAGGTCAACGGGTGATCTCATCAAAATCTTCTAAGGAGAAGAGATAATGAGCAATACGACCACTACTGCGAACGGCACGGCTCGTTGCGGAAAGCTCGGCCAGCGCGTAGCGTACGCGTGCGGCAACCTTGGCCAGTCCGCGTTCTATAACGCACTGAGCACCTACTTCGTCGTCTATGTGACGAGCTCCTTGTTCGCTGGTGTCGATAAAGGCGTCGCCACCAAGCTGATCGGCATCATCACCGGCCTGGTCGTGGTGATCCGTATCGCGGAGATCTTCATCGACCCGCTGCTGGGCAACATCATCGACAACACCACCACCAAGTGGGGCCGTTTCCGCCCATGGCAGTTCCTCGCCGGCGCGATTTCGTCCGTGCTGATCGTGCTAGTGTACACCGGCCTGTTCGGCTTGGTGAACGTGAACACCACGTGGTTCATCGTACTGTTCGTCATCACCTTCGTCGTGCTCGACGTGTTCTACTCCCTGCGTGACATCTCCTACTGGGGTATGATCCTGCATTGAGTTCCGACTCCCACGAGCGCTCCACCTACACCGCACTCGGCTCCTTCACCGGCTCCATCGGCTACAACGGCATCACCGTCGTGGTCATCCCGATCGTCACCTACTTCAGCTGGGTGTTCACCGGCAAGTACGTCGAAAGCCAGTCCGGCTGGACCTGCTTCGGTATTATCGTCGGCCTGCTCGGCCTCTTGACCGCATGGACCGTTGCCTTCGGCACCAAGGAGAACGAGAGCGCCCTGCGCTCCAAGGCCCAGAAGAACGGCAACCCGATCGAAGCTTCAAGGCCATCTTCCAGAACGACCAGCTGCTGTGGGTTGCCTTGAGCTACCTGCTGTACGCCATCGCCAACGTGGCCACCACCGGCGTGCTGATCTTCCTGTTCAAGTTCATCCTCGACAACCAGGCCGCATACTCCCTCACCGGCGTGATCGCACTGGTCGCAGGCTTGGTTATGGCTCCGCTGTACCCGATCCTGAACAAGCGCATTCCGCGCCGTTACCTGTACATCGGTGGCATGATCTCCATGATCGCCGGCTATGTGATGCTCGGCATCTTCTCCGACAACATCATCATGGTGTTCGTGGCTCTGGTGCTTTTCTACGTGCCGGGTACCCTCATTCAGATGACCGCCATCCTGTCGCTGACCGACTCCATCGAATACGGCCAGCTCAAGAACGGCAAGCGCAACGAGGCCGTCACCCTGTCCGTCCGCCCGATGCTCGACAAGATCGGTGGCGCCATGTCCAACGGCATCGTCGGCATCATCGCCGTGGCCGCTGGCATGACCGGCAATGCGACCGCAGCCGACATGACCGCATCCAACATCCACATCTTCAAGATCTGCGCCTTCTACATTCCGCTCGTGCTCATCATCCTGAGCCTGATCGTGTTTCTGTTCAAGGTGAAGATCACTGAGAAGATGCACGATGAGATCGTCAAGGAGCTCGAAGTGAAGCTCGCCAACGGTGAGATCGAAGCCGACGACGCTCAGACCGTGGAAGCCGTCGAGGCGGTTGCCGTGGCTGAAACCGCTGGAACTGCTGGAACCGCGACTCCGGCGGGCCAACCTGAATCCCGATAACTGAAATTCCCCTTCCTTTCCGACAACCAGGGCCGCCTGAAGCACTCCATCCGCTGCAGGCGGCCTTTCATTCTTTTCGTCTCCATGCCTCTCATCCCGTCCGGGTTTCTCCACTCACTGGAACAATCTGGACGATAAAAGGCCTGTCAGCGGGAGGATTCCTCCGCTCACTGGAGGTTTTTGGACAGTACGGGGGTATTTTGCGGTCCGGATTCTTCCAGCGACTGGAGGAATATGGATGCTTGGAGAGTTGCAGACGGGGCGATTCTTCCGGTGGCTGGAGGTTTTTGGACGTTAGCAGGTCTGTTAGCGGGTAGCTTCCTCCACCGACTGGAGGTTTTGGGTCGCGCTAAGCGTCCGGAGCTATGCTTCGCCGATGAGGGAGCCGCGTTCGTGGATCGTCGGTACCAGTGTGCGGATCACGATGGTGGCCTGTCCGCGCAGGGTGAGATCCTCGCCTTGCCTGCAACGGTGAATTTGCGGCGCCTCCTGATAATCCGTGGTCACGGTGCGGCTGATTTCGTTTTCCATCGCGTCGATGAATTGAGTATTGACGATTTCCGGCGCACCATATACCGAAATGTCGCGCAGATCCAACAATCCTGCCGGTATGGCCATGACGCGCCCGAGCAACGCGCCCGCTTCGGTGAGAATATGCGTACGCGCGGCGGGATCCTGCGAGATGCGTTGCTGCAACCTGTCACCGGAAACGAATGATTCGAGACATCCCTGTTTGCCGCATTCGCAGATTGGCCCGTTCGGGTCGACCACCACGTGTGCGATTTCTCCGGCAGTGAAGGAACTTCCTTCGATGATGACGTCGTTGAGGCATAATGCCGCGCCGACGCCCCGCCCGATGGAGATGAGCATGGAATTGGGGGAGCAGTCGCCGAAGAATCGTTCCGCCACAAGTGCCGCATTGGTGTCGTTGCCTACGATCACGGGCACTCCGGTGGCGTTTTCCACTTCGGTTTTCAGCGGCAGTTCGCTCCACCCCAAGTGCACGGATTTGCGCACCACGCCGTTGGGTTCCACAATGCCGGTCACCGCGATGCCGATGCCAAGGGTCGGCAGTGGCGTTGAGCTGATGAGCTGCCTGCAGAGGTCGATCACGTCATTGACGCTGCAGCCATGGTCGACGGGAAGCTCGGTGCGGTCCACGATTCTGCCGGAAAGATCCGCCAGCGCTCCTTTGACGAGCATCGGATTCGACAGGTCGACGGAGACGATTCGCCAGAAATCGGTGTCGATGGCGAGCACTTGTGAACGTTTACCGCGCCCTTCGCGATTGTCGGGGCCGAGTTCGCGCAGAATGCGATTGTCGACCATTTCGCCGGTCACTTCGCTGGTGGTGAAGCGCGAAAATCCGATGAGTTTGCCGATATTGGCTCGCGACATTTGCGTTGCGGGGAAAAGCTGCTCGAATGCGGCGGTGATATTGCTGATTCGAATGTCGGAAGGTGATGCCTTTGCTTGGGTACCGCTCACGATGTCCTCGCTTTCTTGTGTGGAGCCGATACATATTGTAGTTTGTGGCGATACAAGTGCGTTATGTAATTTTTATTGGCAATAAAGATTACTAAACAAGAGTATACGGCATTTTTCCTCGAATTGCGATTGCTTTACGATTGTTACTAAATGGCGGAATTTCAGCTTTTTTGTGGAATAGCAATCGCGTGCCGGATTTAAATGTAAGGAAACTTGACAAAAAAGGATTACGTAGGTATGCTGTGACTATCCGGTGCAAGGAGGTGCCGGAATAATCTCACGAAGGAGAGAGATATGCGATCCCACACTCAGCGTTTGATGGTTTGCGCAGCTTCTTTCGCGGCTCTGTGCATGGGTCTTGCAGGATGCGGTTCCGACACTGCCAGCTCCGGCGGGGATTCCGGAGAGGTCGTCAACCTCACCTACATGCACCGTCTTCCGGATTCCGAAGGTATGACCTTGGTCAAAGACATTGTTGCCAAGTGGAACAAGGATCATCCGAACATTCAGTCAAGGCCACCAAGTTCGATGGTGCCGCACAAGACATGATCAAGAAGCTGGAAACCGACGTCAAGGCCGGCAACGCTCCGGATCTTGCACAGGTCGCTACGCCGAAGTGCCTGAGGTGTTCACCAAGGGCTTGCTCGAAGACGTGACCGAAGAGGCCGCGAAGTACAAAAGCGACTTCGCCGAAGGCCCATATTCCATGATGCAGGTTGATGGCAAGACCTACGGCCTGCCGCAAGATACCGGCCCGCTTGTGTACTTCTACAACCAGAAGGCTTTCGATGAGCTGGGCATCAAGGTTCCCAAAACCAAGGATGAGCTGATCGAAGCGGCAAAGACCGCGGCCGCGTCCGGCAAGTACATCATGGATTACGAAGCCGATGAGGCCGGCAACATCTTCGCAGGTTTGGCAAATGCTTCCGACCCGTGGTACACCGTCAAGAATGACGCTTGGGTGGTCAACACCAACGGCAGCGGTTCGCAGGCTTTTGCTGAAACCTTCCAGGAACTGATCGACAACAAGGCCACGCTGACCAACCCGCGTTGGGTGCCGTCGTTCGACGCATCCCTGCAGGATGGCACGCTGATCGGCAACATCGGCGCCGCTTGGGAGGCTCCGCTATTCAAGGACTCCGCAGGAGACACCGGCAAGGGTGACTGGCGCGTCACCCAGATCGGTGACTGGTTCGGCAATGGCACCAGCACCGGCCCTGACGGTGGTTCCGGCGTCGCAGTGCTCAAGGGTTGTGAGCACAAGGCCGAAGCCATGGAATTCCTCGACTGGTTCAACACTCAGGTTGAGGATCTGACGTCCCAGGGTCTGATCGTGGCCGCCAATACCGAAACCGCAAAGACCCCTGAATCCTGGAGCGAATTCTACGGCGGTCAGGATGTCATGAAGGAATTCGCTACTGCCAACGACAACATGGTCGCATTCAACTACATGCCGGGCTACTCCGCGGTCTCCGCAGCTATGCAGGAAGCCGCCGACAAGGCAGCCGACGGTTCCGGCAAGGTGGCGGACGTGTTCCCTGTGGCACAGCAGACCTCCATCGACACCCTCAAGAACTACGGCCTGTCCGTAGCGAAGTGATCGACGTATGGAACCAGGGATCACCCGCTCTGATTCCATAACCCCTCCAACGACGTGTGGAGCCAACGCAACACACGGCTCCACACCGTTCCTTATGAAAATATTCCTTGTGAATATTCCCTATGAATCGATCTAGCTGATTCGACGGAGCGGCTGAAACCGGCACTCCTCTCCCGTGATGACGATTTGGATACGGCGATTCGAACTGTGAAAGATGCCATCAACGATGAATGGCATCCGATGCGAAAGATAGGTACATCATGACTGCAACAACGCAAGCGGCGAAACCAAAGCGCACTGATGCGCAACGCCGCGAGAATCGAACAGGATGGGCGTTCATGGCGCCATTCGGCATACTGTTCGCCATTGTATTCATCATCCCGATTTTCTATGCCATCTATTCCAGCTTCTTCCGTCAGGTCACCGAGGGCGGCGGCGCGTACGGCGGCGGCGAATTGGTGAATAAATTCGTAGGATTCCAGAATTTCGAGTACGTGCTTACGTCCGGCAATTTTTGGTCCGGTGTGGGCAGGGTGCTGATTTACACCCTCATTCAGGTGCCGCTGATGATCATCATCGCGTTGGCTTTGGCGATGGTCATCGATTCGTTCGTGGTCAAGCACATCACGGGTTTCCGTCTCGCTACTTCCTGCCGTACGCCATTCCAGGTGTGGTCGCATCCATCATTTGGGTGTACCTGTATAACGGTCAGATTTCGCCGATCGTCAAAGGTCTTGCGGCCATCGGAATAAACGTTGATTTCTTCAGCAAGAACGTTGTGCTCGCTTCCATGGCAAACATCACCACATGGACGTTCACCGGCTACAACATGCTGATTTTCTTGGCCGCACTGCAGGCGATTCCGCACGAACTGTACGAAGCCGCACGCATTGATGGCGCAAGTGGATGGCAGATCTCCATGCGCATCAAACTGCCGAACGTGCGTTCCGCGGCGCTGCTGTCCATGTTGCTGTCCATCGTCGGCACAATCCAGCTATTCAACGAACCGCAGATCATGCAGACCGCCGATCCGGGCATCTCCAAAACCTATACGCCAATGATGATGGCCATGAACACTTCCCAAGGCACGCTGACTCCGGGCGGTGACGGACCCGCATCGGCGGTCGCCATCGTCATGGCACTGATCGCAGGCGTTCTCGCCATGATCTACGCACTGGTCGAGAGGAAGGCGAACGAACAATGAGCAACGCAGTCGCAGCAAGAAAAGACGAACGCGCCCGCAGAAAAGCGGAACGCATGATGGAAAAGCAACGCGAAGCGGCCGAACACGATCTGCCGCGCTCCATGCGCCCATCGCCGATCACCAAAACCATTACCGTGATCGTGCTCGTCGTAGCGCTGATCTACTTCCTCTTCCCAATCTATTGGGCCATCATCGCATCCACTAAAACACCATCGCAGCTGACCAGCAGCAACGGATTGTGGTTCGCCGTCGGACTTGACCAGATTCCCGACGCCATCGCAACCAACTATTCGAAGCTTATGGGGTGGACCCGTGGCCAATTCTGGCGTTGGGTGCTGAATTCCCTGATCTACTCCGGGGTTTCCGCACTGATCGGCACCATCATTTCGGTGATGGCAGGCTATGCCACCGCAAAATTCAACTTCCGTGGCAAGGCCATCGCCATCGGCGTGGTCATGGGATGCATGCTGATGCCGGTCGCACTGCTCACCATTCCGCAGTACTCCATCTTCCACGCACTGCACCTGACCAACACCATGCTGGCGATCATCATCCCGTGCTGCGTTTCGCCATTCGGCTTCTTCCTTGGACGCGTGTACGCGCAAACCTCCGTACCGAACGAACTGCTGGAAGCGGCCCGCATCGACGCGCCGGTGAAGCGAGAATCTTCTTCACCATCGTGCTCCGTCTGCTCGCCCCAGCCATGGTGACCATTTTCCTGTTCCTCTTCGTGGGAACGTGGAACAACTTCCTGCTGCCGTTGATGATGGTTTCCTCCGATACCCTCAAGCCGGTCACGCTCGGCCTGTACGGCATGGTATCGCTCGCAACCTTCAATGATCGCGGATCGCTGATGATGGGCGCACTGCTCGGCGTACTGCCGGTGATCGTGCTCTTCCTCGGCTTGCAGCGCTACTGGCAGGCCGGCCTCGCGGCAGGCGCGGTCAAGGGCTGACGGGCATCCATCCAACTCCATGCGTGGCATGCAAACGCCACGCATGGAGTTGGATCAACAGAGCAACCGTAATCCGGGCATCACTATTTCAGGCAGGTACATGCAATGAACGCAAGACTGCACCATAACGGCCGTTCGCAAGGATGCGTCGGCATCGACATCGGCGGAACGAAAATCGAAGGCGTGCTGCTCGACGCAACAGACCGCGTCATCGACGTCTGCCGTATGCCATCGCACTCCGGTGAAAGCAATGTCGTAACCGACATCGTGCGCGTCGCCCGCATACTGTCCAACGAAGCGCTGCCCATCGGCATTGGCATTCCAGGCAGGTGAACTGCGCAACCGGGCAAGTGCGCAACGTCGTCAATCTTGATATTGAAACGTTGGAACTTGGCGAACGCGTCAGCGCAATCATGCACGCTCCGGTGCACGTGGAAAACGATGTGAACGCGGCTGCGGTCGGAGCCGCGGAATTCGTGGAACAAGTCGACGGCAACGCAACCGTCGTATTCCTCAACTTTGGCACGGGACTGGCCGCAGGACTCGTGCGCGGCGGGCAAGCCGAACACGGGTACAGCGGATCCATCGGCGAAATCGGGCACCTACCCATCGACCCCAACGGATTCGAATGCCCATGCGGGCAGCGTGGATGCTTGGAAACCGTGGCATCCGGCGGGGCCGTGGCAAAACTTGGCCCTCCGCAAACCCGCTCATGCCTGATCTCATCCGCAAAGCGCGGCAAGGAGACGGGCATGCCAACGACGTGCTCACCATGGTGGCCCACGCCATGGGCGACACCATCCAAATCGTCGCGCAAGCCTACGATCCGCAACGCATCATCATTGGCGGAGGCATGGCGAAAACCGGTGACGCACTCATCGAAGTCATCCAAGCCGAACTGAGCCGCAGAGCCGAAGGATGCCGATTCCTGACCACACTCGACATCGCATCGAAAATCAGAATCGCAGCCATTGACCAACCAATCGGCGCAATCGGCGCGGCGCTCGCGGCAAAACGAGCGCAACCGCAATCGTGAATGCGTGATACTTCAGGCAGACTGGAACAAGCGCAACAATTCCGGAAATCCAGATCCGGCAATCCGAGAATCACAATCGAGAATTGAAATCGATAATCGACAATCGAAAGGCGAATCGATGGCAAGCGAGAACACCCGCAAATGGGCGATCATTCCCGAACCGAACAGCATGACGGTCGGCGAAGGCACGGTGCTGTTGCCCTATGCGGGGCGCGTGAACGAATCCATTGCGATTGGCGATGGCGATTTCCTGCTTGCACATCAGCTTGTTGCCGACATACGTTCCGCGACAGGCACTGATTGGGATATTGCGACGGGCGATATGTGGTCGGGTTTCATCAGATTGCGTATTGCGGATTCGTGGGATTTCGATTCGCAGGATGCGGTACCGCCGGCGCATACACGCTGACTATCAACACTGACGCATTACGATTACCGGTTGCGATTTCGAGGGCGTGCGCAACGGCGTGCAGACCCTGCGCCAACTCATACGGCAAAACGGTGACGTACTGCCGGAACTGCAGATTGCAGATGCCCCCGCATGCCAAATCAGGGGATATTATTTGGACGCGACGCGCGGCCGAGTGCCAACGCTCGCATGGCTCAAACAGTGGGCAGACAAACTCTGCCTCTACAAATACAACCAATTGCAGCTGTACATCGAGCATACGTTCGCATTCGACGGTATGAGCGAAACATGGCGCGGATCAACCCGCTCACGCCGGCAGACACACTCGAATTCGACCAATACTGCGCGAACCTTGGCATCGAACTCGTGCCGTCAGTCTCCACATTCGGACACCAATATGTGGCCATGCGCACGCAGGAACTGCGCGAACTCGGCGAATTCCCCGAAGACGCAGACCGGCCGTTCAGCTTCATCGAACGCATGAGGCACCACACACTCAACGTCGCCGACGATCGACTTCGCATTCTCTGCGCAACTGGTCGACTCGTATCTGCAACTTTCCGTTCGAAGCGATTCAACATCTGCGCCGACGAAACCTTCGACCTCGGCAAAGGCAAGTCGAAGCAGGAAGCGCAACGCGTGGGCGTCGCAGCGCTGTACGCAACATACGTGGGCAAACTCTGCGAACACCTGTCTAAGCAGGGCCGCGAACCCATGTTCTGGGGAGATATCGCCATCGAAATGCCGGAAATCCTCGAAACCCTGCCGAACAATGTCACACTGCTGAACTGGCAGTACGAACCGGAAGCGACCGACGAAAAAATCCAACTCGTGGCGCAAGCCGGAGCCAAACAAATCGTATGCCCGGCCGTATGGGGGTGGAATGCGCTGCTGCCGCGCATCGACGATGCGTGGAACAACATTTCACGCATCGCGCGCTACGGCATCGACTGCGGTGCGGAAGGCATGCTCGTCACCGATTGGGGCGATTTTGGGCATATCAACGATCCGCGCATGGCGGTTCCCGGCATGATATTCGGTGGGCACTATGCGTGGAATCCCGCAGAAGATAGTGTTGGAAAGACTGACGGAAATACCGCTGAAAACAGTGCTGGAGATAGTGCTGAAAACGACTTGCTTGAGCGTATTTCGCGCGTCGAATATGGCGATTGCAGCGCTCGTTTCGTCACATTGCTTCGTAACGCTTCCGCGCAAGCCGTATTCACTTGGCGTGAGCTTGTGGAATATCTCGAATTGGATGACGGCACGGGAAATTGCAATACCGATGTTGCGCAAACCATTCCCTGCCTGGCCGATCACTTGGTTGATCATTTATCTGACTGTGGAAACGCAATGACTGTGCGTGAAGCGCGCGATCGCATGATGCGCAATATGGAAACGACAATCGAACGAATTCCGCAAGCCAATCGTAAGCTGCAGCAATGCATGGTTGAAATTGCGCCGATTATGGCGCATATAGGAAAGCCGGGCATTGCAGCTGCCGTACGCATCGCCATGGAAGGGCAGCTGCTGCTCAATCGAGTGGGATTCGCGCTCGCCGAAGCGCATGACGTGCGTGATGCGCATGACGCTGGCGATTGGCGGCCTTCCGATTATCGTGCGCTGGCACGCGAGCTCGAATGCTGGTGCGAGGCCTATGCGAAGGAATGGAACGCGACGAGCCAACCGTCGGAACTGCATCGCATTCAGGAAACCGTGTGGAAGGCAGCCGACGAGCTTCGACGAATCAGCAAATAAATCATCAAACAAATCCTCAAGAAATCAGCAAAACGAAAAACGTCAATCCAATGCCAATGAAAGGAACATCATGACCGAAGTCATCATCGTGAAAAACGAGCGCGAAGCGGGCGATATTTACGGCCGTTCAGTCGCCGATCTCATCAAAACCAAGCCGAATGCGGTATTGGGTCTGGCAACCGGATCCAGTCCGCTCGCCGCATACCAGTCGCTCGCACGCATTGTGCACGGCGAGCATATTGACGTATCGCAGGTGCGTGGTTTCGCATTGGACGAATATTTGGGATTGCCGCTTGATCACCCGCAGTCATATCATTCCACCATTCACCGCACGGTCGTGGAACCGCTTGGACTGAACCCTGATTTGGTGCACGTGCCTGGTGACGTGCTCGACGGGGCGCCGCTGAGCGACGGCGAACGCATTGCGGCTGCCGGCCCTGCCTACGATAAGGCAATCGAAGAGGCCGGTGGCATAGATGTGCAGATTCTGGGCATTGGCACGGATGGGCATGTCGGTTTCAACGAACCGGGATCGTCGCTTGCTTCCGGCACGCGCGTCAAAACGTTGGTTGAGCAGACGCGCATCGATAACGCCCGATTCTTTGACGACGACATCGACAAGGTGCCTACGCATTGCATCACGCAGGGTATCGGCACGATTCTCAAAGCCCGCCACTTGGTGCTGCTTGCCTTCGGTTCGGGCAAGGCTGAGGCTGTGGCCGAAACGGTGGAGGGCGGTGTGAGTGCGTTCTGCCCGGCGTCCGCGCTGCAAATGCATCCGCACGCCACCATCATTGTGGACGAGGAGGCCGCGAGCCGCCTGCGTCACAAGGACTACTACCGTTACGCCTACGCCCACAAGCCCGCCTGGCAGCGCATCTGATTGCTGCTCCGCAGTCGGTGTCCGCTAGCGTCCGGATTCTTCCGCTCGCTGGAACATTCTGGACGTTTTTCGGCCTTCCAGCGGGAGGATTCCTCCACTCGCTGGAAGGTTTTGGGCAGTACGGGGGTGTTTGGCAGTCCAGATTCCTCCACTGACTGGAGGAATTGGGACTCTGAGGTGGCTGTTAGCGGGAGGATTTCTCCACTGACTGGAAGGATTGGGTTGCTGATGGGCTTGTCAGCGGGGTAATTCTTCCACTGAATGGAAGAATTGGATGCTAATTGAGGAATATGGCTGGGAGTGAATTGGAAGGTATGAAGATGGAACAGTCTCGTGAGCGGTTTGCGAATGATGTGGACGTTGCGTTGGCGCAGCCGGCCAGTCCGTTTGCGATTCATAATGCGAGCAAAGTCGATGCGCGAGGTGTTGCGGAACATTATTGGCTGGTTTCCGATGGTAGCGCGATTATTGCGACTGGGAATCGGGACGCTGATTTTGCTGCGGCTTGCGCAAGCGTCGGTTTGGATGCCGATACTGATTCCGATTCGGTCAGTTCGGCTGATTCCGGCAATGCCATGACCGGTTCGGCCGGTTCCGTAACCGACGCTGCAGGTCGCATGATGACTCCCGGTTATGTCGACATTCATGCGCACGGTTCGTGGGGCAGTTCCTTCGATGATGGCGTGCAGGGCATACGTTTGGCTCGCGCGGGTCACATGATGCACGGCACCACCCGCCAAGTGCTCAGTTTGATCACCAATCCGCTTGACGTGATGTGCGCCAATCTCGAAACCGTGCACGGCATGATGAGCGCCCGCCCTGACATTCTCGGCGCGCATCTGGAAGGACCGTTCCTTGCGCTGTCTCGCAAGGGTGCGCATGATCCGGAATGTTTGAAGGATCCGGTTCCCGAATATGTTGATCGGCTTTTGCAAGCGGCAGGCGGCTGTCTGCGTCAGATCACCATCGCCCCCGAATTGCCGCACGGCATTGATGCGATTCGTGCTTCGCGGCGGCGGAGTGGTTCCTGCGGTAGGACATTGCGATGCCGATTATGCGACCGCTCGCAAGGGTTTCGACGCGGGCGCGGGCATTATGACGCACATGTTCAATGCGATGAATGGCTTGCATCATCGCGAGCCTGGTCCAATTCCGGCTGCTGTTGAGGATCCACGCGTCACTATCGAGTTGATCAATGATGGTTTTCATGTGCAGAATCCGATGGTGCGTTTGGGATTTGGTTTCGCACCGCATCGCACGGCATTCGTGACTGATGCCATGGCTGCTACCGACTGCCCGGACGGTCATTATCTGCTGGGTGCGTTGGATGTGGATGTGATCGATGGTCACGCTCGGCTCGTGTCGAATGGTGCGATTGCCGGTTCCACGCTGACGTTGGAAAAGGCTGTTCAGCGTGCGGTGCTCGAATTGGGATTCACGCCCGCCGACGCGGTGGAGGCCGCCACGTTGACTCCGGCCAAAGCATTCGGTTTCGACCGCGCGAACCCGGTCACCAAGCAACCTCTCGGTCTACTTGCTCCCGGCTACGCTGCGACGTGCTTCTGCTCGATCCCGCCACCTGGTCCGTCACCCACGTCTGGTGTGACGCTCGCAGTCTCCCGCTAAAGCGAGATTACTGAAGCGAGATTACTGAAGCACAATTGCAGGGCCGGCTCCGCAACAGGATGCCGGCCCTTGCCGTATCTCAAGTTTTTATATTTAGTCTTGCGGGGTGAAGCTGTCGCGTGCGACGAGACTGGTGGAGATTCGCATATGCTGGCTGATTTTGCGGTCGGCGGTCAGCGCTTCGGCAAGCATAAGCACCGCGGCTTTCGCGAGCTCGTCCTGGCTAATGTCGTACGACGACAATGCGGGAGACGTGTATTTTGCGATCTCCTGATTGTTGATGCTGATCACTTTGATATCTCGCGGCACCATCACATTTTCGGTGGCAAATGCCTGCAGCACGCCAACCGCCAACGGATCGGCTGCGACGATTACCGCGTCGGCAGATCGTCCGCATGATCCTGCACCAACTGACGCCCCTGCAAACGGCCGTTTTCCACAGTGAACGGGCCGTCCGCATACACCAATCCTTGCGCATCCAATCCCAAGCGCAACGCCCAATTGCGGAATGCGAACGTACGAATATCTTCCGGATATTCATGCTTGCCCATAATGTTGCCCAAGCCGCCAATGAAGCCGATCCGAGAGCAACCCGACCCCATAAGCGCGTCGATCGCATCCAATATGGTTTGTTCCAAATCCGGCTGTACCGAATCGAACAATGCCGGCGCAGGATTGATGTCGATGAATACGCCGTGGGGGAGCTTCTTATGCAAGCGGTGAAGCGTCTTGTGATTTAGTGGGGACGGGCCGATCGAAATAAATCCCGCGTATTTATCGGCATCGGCGATCAGCGAATCCACGTCCTCGTGCATGGTCACGTTCATGCGCTGCTCTTCGGCATGCTTGACGAGCACTTCGCGCAGCTCGTCGAAATACGCGTCCTGCAAGCCCTTGTCGGGTACGACATTGTCGAGAATCGCAACATCCTGCGGAATGGTGATGCGCTGGTATTGCGGTACGTTCTTGTATCCCATTTCCAGACTGGCGTTTAGAATCTTCTCGCGGGTGGAATCCTTCACCGAAAAAGTGGGATCGTCCTTCAAAACCCTGGAAACAGTGGCTTGGGAGAAACCTACCCGTTTCGCTATCTCTCTGATAGTGGCCATGTGAATCCTCCTCAAAGCCATCGTTGGCTAAACACGTTTACTAATTAATTTAGCACACATGCTCCCATCTCGCCATATTTCCTCCAAGCGTTTCACGAGATGAAGCAATCGTGCGACAAACGAGACTCCTCTTTACTCAGCTTGCCTCGGGGCGGCTTCGGGCAATGAAGTGCCCATGGTTTCGAGGCGCATGAGGAACTCGTTGGCGCTCATGGCGTTGCTCAACAGCGTGCCCTCGGCGAGCGTGCCTCCGATGGAACGGATGAACTCAACCTGGTCCAGGGACTCCACGCCATCGAACACCACATGGAACGCATCGTTATCGCGCGAAATCTCGAGCGTGCGCTGCATGATCTGCTTTGCGCGAGGCGTACGGAAATCGCGAACCACCGTCTTGTCGAATCGTGCGAAATCCAATGGCAGATGCGCGAACGCGGCAACCTCCGAATACGTGGTGCCAGCATTGGTCAAACCCAACTCGACGTTCGGCAAAGCGGCAAGAGCGGCAACCTCATCATCAACTTCATCATGCACCACATGAATGGCATGCGATCCCAACTGCAGGCCGAAACGCAGCCGTGGCTGCTCATGAGTCAACTGCTCCAAGCGCTCGTGGAAGATGGACGCGCCTAATTCCGAACCATTCATGCAAATGTCCACAATATCCAATTCGGGTGCCACCTTGCGGAATGCGGTCATGTCTTTCACGCAGGTTTCCAGCACGTCGAGCGTCAGCTGCACGCTCATGTTGAGACGATGCGCTTCAGCCGTTACGAAATACGGTGCCAGCGTACGGCCCTTCGCGTCATGCACGCGCACAATCGTATCCAGCGAAGTGATACGTTTCGTATTCACATCGAAAATCGGCTGGTAGAGCACGGAAATCGTATTGTCTTCGATCGCATGGCGAAGCACGTCGGAAGCGTTGAAATAGTCTCCCGAACCATTCTGCGCGGCGAGCGTGGACGTCATGCCGTCGACTACGGGCAGATTGGAGCTCTCCGACTCGTAGATGTGCGCGCTCGCATCGGCGAGGAGCACGGAGAAGCCGTCTGTCGCATTCGAGAACGAAATGCTGCTCGATACGTCCACGGAAACCTCGCCTTCTTCGGTGTATACCGGCATGACGGCAAGATTGCGCATGCGCGTGGCCAACTCCTCCACATCACTGGTTGACGTCACATCGGTTACGATCATGGCGAATTCCGCGCCGTTCACGCGCGAAAGCGTGGCGTTTCCCGGCAGCAGCTGGCTTAAACGCATGCCCACGGATCGCAGCACGGCATTGCCGATTTTGCGTCCATAATGTTCGTTGACGGTGCGCAAATGCTCCACGCCGAAATACACCACGGCAACCAGATTATGCACATTCTCGGTCTGCAGACTCTTCAAATGCCCGATGAACGCACGATACGTGAGTGCGCCGGTCAGCGTATCCGTTTCCGATTCGGTGCGTAGCAGCGTCACTTCCTTGTTCACGCGTAACGATTCGGTAAGCACTTCGCCGCAGGTGAGCAATATCGTCTCGTCGGTCGACATGAACGGACGATTCCAAATACTGCGTTCCATCGCGAGATAATACTGTCGCGAGCCGGTGGAAATAGGCGCGGAATAGCGGTAGGAATACCCTCTTTTATCAAGATTGTTTGCATTGCTGATGAAACAGCGCATGCGGGTGAGGCCACGATTGATGCGTCTTACGACGGTCTCTTCCGGCACTTGATTCGGCAACGGCAGCGCGTCGCTCACATTCGCTATGCATTTCAACGCACTTCGGGATCGCGTGAGCCGGCTCATCGTATCGACCGTCATCAGCAACAGCGAGTAGGCGATCAGTGCCAGCATGAACACGGAAAGCACGGTGGCAGTATCCGAGCCAATATTGGCGAACTCCAGAATTTCAGGAATCCACACAATCGCCATCAAATCAGCCAAAGCCATGGCAAGAATGTGAGACAGCGAATACTCGCGCATGGCTTTACGAATCGGAATTTGTACAAAAAAGAACGTTACAATATCACAAATCAATCGAATAATCGGCACTGCAACAGTCATAATCAGTAATGGCAGCAACCAATGCTGGAATTGATAAGGATTAATCGCAGCATTGACGGAATTCTGGCTGATGATAATTGACAGTACGTGAGAAGTGTTCGCAAATAATATTTTGATCAGTGGGATTGGCGCAAGCGTGGTTCCGGCGCGAAGAATGCCGATTTTCAGACTGCGTGCGGTGATGATCGACGTGATGATGGTAACGATGATCAGGAACATGGCCACGTCGGGAAAATAGCCGGTTACCAGCAGTATGACGGTCAACGGTGGCAGCACGGTGTGTTCGGCGGCAACGCGATACGACGAACGCTTTTTGTGGTAGATCAGGCACGGCAGAAAACACAGCGACCATATGCAGATGCGCGCAGGGTCTTCCATAAGTTGCTGCACGCCTTCCTGTGCATGGAATGCGATTGCGGCCGCAATGCACAACGCACAGATTATGGCCAGAATGGTGAGTCTGGCTGGTTTTCTGATGCCGTCTTTTGGCTGGCTGCCGGTGGCTGCCTGATGCTTTGATTGCTTCGATGTCATGATTGCCTGATTTCGTTCCCCTGTTGCGTGCCACTTTTACTGAAAAGTAGCGACTGCCTTGTGTTCCTGCCTTGTATTGTGTCTGTGGTCGCGTCTCGCTGCGGCAAGCGTTTATAGCACCGGTCCGATGATGCGCCACGGTGCGTTCGTGCCTTCCTCGGCGCTGTCCGGCTGCTCGTTTTCGTTGTTGCCCAACGATTCGTAGATATTGCCGTTCCAGATCACCTTGTCGCCTTGCTTGTACAGTACGTCTGGCTCCCACGTGGGGTAGGCCTGCTGCGAGGAATTCCAGCTGGCATTGTCGAAGTCGACGAGCGTGCCGGCGTGCCTCGGAATCCTGACCCCAATGTGGTGGCGAATTCGCCGTCCGTCTGTTTCATGCCGCTGCAGAACGTTTTGAGCGTGTTGGTGTTCGTATAGTTTTCGCCGCATTGCTGGTCGCGGTTCAGCGACCACATGCTTAAGTGGCCCAGGCTTGTTTCCAGTGCGAACGTGTTGATTTCGCGCGCATTGTCGAGCGTGAAATACTCGTTTTTGGTATCGTTCTGGCCGATGAGCACGGTGGCTCCCAACAGCTCCCAGATCTGATGGTCGCTGAAGAGTTTGCCGCGACTGTACAGCAACGTTTTGTATTGCGCGTGGGCCGCGTTCAGCGAACTTTTGATCAGCGTGGATTGCGTGATCGACGTGGACGCCACGTTGAAATCCATGGTCATGAGATTCACGGTGGATAGCGTCACGCCGGCATCCAGAAACGCGTTCACGGTTTGCATTCCTTGCGTTGTAAGACCTTTCGCGTCGGCTGGAAGCGTCAAACTGATGATCAGATCGTGACTGGTATCGTCTTTCCCTTTGTTTTTGGCTTTTTCGTTGGCGATGAGTTTTGCCACGGCTTGCGCTCGCCGGGTTGCGGTTTCGCTGTACCCGTCGAGATTCGAGTTTTCGATGTCGAAGTCGAGCGAGGTGATGTGATAGCGGTCGATCACCTGCTGGTATGCGTCGGCAAGGGAATCGACGTCGGAACATGCGCTGGCAAGTTCGGTGCCGTTCTGCCCGCCGAAGCTGACGGTTACCGTGCGATCGGTTTTGTAGGTTTGCGCGATACGGCTGTCGAGATCGAGCGTGGAGGCCGCTTCGTCGAGCGTGTAGTAGCCGCCCCAGCTTGGCTGGCAGCCGTCGCCGGCGGTGACGAATCCGAGAATCACATTCCGGTAGACGTTGCTACCTTGGATTCGAACTCGTATGAGGGTGTTGCGGTCACGTCCACATAGCCGCCGAACCAAGGTTCCGGCAATTTCTTAGCCGCCGTTCGCGTGAACGTGATCCACGACCATGTGCCGGCCGCGACGAGCGCGATGCACAGTATCGCTATGAACAGTCGGAGGAAGGAAAATCGTCTTCCTGGAAACAGGGGTTTCATCATTCCCTTTCGAAATCGTCAGGTCACCAATGCTGATGGGGACATTGGGGCGTCTAGCAGGCTGTGTCCCGCTGGGCTTCAGTGCATATGCGGGGATTTTACGGGGGATTAAGCTTTCCTCTCGTGCGCTGTTTTTCTTATATCTCGCTTACAGTTAGGGAGTGTAGTCTGTGGCTAGTACGACGATTTCAACAGTGATGTATGGTTTATGCAGGTGAGGCAGCGCTGATAAGGCAAAGGGGTATATGGTGGCAAAAATAGGGGATTTTGACGGCGATGACCGCAGGCACCAGTGGGGTGCTGAAACCTCCACGCAACCGCTTGCGATCATGCATGCCAAGCCTTCGCCAACGCGCGTTGTGCGTGGTTACGTTGCCATCATCTGCACGGTTGTTTCATGGCTGATCTACATGATCACGATGATTCTGTCGTTGTTCGTCAACAATCCTTCACTCACGTTACGTTTCGTGGTTGAAGGCGTGCTGTACATGACGATTGTGACCACGCTGATTTTCAGCGCGCTCGTCTACTTGACCACACGGCAAGGGGCGCTATACCGTTTCATCCGGCATGACGCGTGCCTCGGGCGATGCTCGACGACCATTTCGCACACAACTACGATAAGGGAATCACAGTGCTGATTCCTTCGTACGTGGAACAGCCGAAAGTCGTCGAAAAAACGATCTGGTCGGCGGCATTGCAGGAATTTCCCGACCTTGCAGTCGTACTCCTAATCGACGATCCTCCGCATCCTAACAATGACGAAGCGCGAGCGATTCTCAAAGCAAGCCGCGAACTCATGCCGAAAGTATTGGCCGAATTGGCGGCACCTGCGGAACGTTTCACCAAAGCGCGCGACGAAACCGTTGCGGCGCTCGCCGATCAGATGGACGCAAGGCGTAGTGTGGTCGCACGCTGTGCGGAAGACTATCGTGCGGCCGCGCAATGGTTGGAGCATAAGGCCGACACATGCTGGTCGAAGATCATACCGACGATTTCTTCTGCGACCAGGTATTGCGCGGTCTTGCACGCGACCTGCGTTTGACGAAACAGGCGTTGAACGAATCGATCACCCTGCAGCAGCATGTCGACGCGAATCGCATTCTGCAACTGTACGAACGTTTGGTACGCATTTTCACCGCAAAAGGATGTCGTTCGAACGCAAGCTGTATGCGTCGACCTCCCGTGAAGGCAACAAAGCCATGAATCTGAATTCGTTCATCGGATTGATGGGGCACTCGCTCAAGCGCGTGGAAACGTCGGACGGGGTGATTCTGCGTGACGTGCGCGAGGGAGAATCTCCCGATTTCGTGATGCGCAATTCCGAATACGTGCTGACGTTGGACGCCGATTCCATGCTGTTGCGCGACTACTGCCTGCGCTTGGTGTACCAGATGGAACAGCCCGGCAATGAGCGCGTGGCCGTGATCCAAACCCCGTATTCCTCGTATCGTGGCGCGCCGACGCGAATCGAACGCATCGCGGCCGCCACCACCGACATTCAGCACATGCTGCATCAGGCATGACCTACTATGACGCCACGTTCTGGGTAGGTGCGAACGCGGTGATCCGCAAGGCCGCGCTCGACGATATCTGCGTGGTGTCGACTGAGGGCACGCGCACGGTGAAAACGTATATTCAGGATCGCACGGTGATCGAAGACACCGAATCCAGTATCGATTTGGGTTATTTCGGCTGGCATTTGGTCAACTATCCGGAGCGGTTGAGCTATAGTGCCACCCCGCCTGATTTCGGTTCGTTGGTGGTGCAGCGGCGGCGTTGGGCGAATGGCGGTCTGCTGATCATCGGCAAATTCTTCCGTATTGTGCACGCGCGGCATCAGCAGGGCAATGATGTGAAGCTGGGTGAGTGGGCGCTGCGCGTGAACTATATGGCGTCCATCGCATGGTCGAGTTTCGGCCTGATGTTCCTCTTGGCATATCCGTTCGACCAGCGGTTGCTGAGCCGTGGGTGGTGCTCGCGTCGCTGCCGTATTTTGCCACCATGTCGAGCGATTTGAAACGCAACGGGTATAAACGTTCCGATATTTTCCGTATTTACGGCTTCAACATCGTGCTGTTGACGGTGAATCTTTCCGGCACACTCAAGTCGATTCAGCAGGGCATGACGAACACGAAGATTCCGTTCGCGCGTACGCCGAAAGTCAATAATCGTACCGCTTCTCCGGCATTGTATGTGACGATGCGTGGGTGATCATCATTTACTCGTGCATGGTGTTCTACGCCGATACGCTTTCGCACAATTGGGGCAACGCGGTGTTCGCCGGTTTCAATGCGATCGTGACGTTCTGGGCGTTGACCGCGTATATCGGCATCTGGCATTCCGTGCAAGACATGGTGGTTGGTCTGGTCCGTTGGTTCTTCGTGCCGATCAAGGAGCCTCAGCAGGAGGCGGCCCGCAAGAAGGCTCTTGGCGTGACGCCTCTACTTCGGCGACCGCCAAATGATCTACGAGTCCCGCCCGCTGTAGCCTTGAGACTTCTCTAGCCCGTGTGTACGTGTACGGGCGGCGGTTGTAGATGCCTCCATTCCTATGCAACTTGCGTTTCCGTCTGCACGTCCTAGTGTTTGGGGAGGATGGCCGCACGTTTTTGGCTTGCTGACCTCACGATTTGGGAAAAAGCGGAAAATAAAATCGTAAGGTCGAAACCAAATCGCAATCGTGCGACGGGACTCAAGATTGCAACGGTCGGTACATCAAAATCATGATATGAAGGAACGGGGTCGCAGCATCCTGGTGTCCATCATTTCGAGGAATGACGGGTAGGTGTGTCGAAACGTTTGACAAAGCTGAGTTGCTGGCTTACGATTAGTGAAACGTTTCGACGAAACGATTCGATAAAATACGAGCGTGATTCTGCGGAAGAAATTCCGGAAGGCTCGGCGGATGGCTTTGTTGAACGATGGACGAGAGCTGCGGTACGCATGACGTGTAACGCAAATGACTTGGAGAGCCGAAGGAGGCGGAAGATGACGGGCATCAAAGATGTGGCTCGGGAGGCGGGGGTGTCAGTCAGCACCGTTTCGTACGTACTTTCCGGCAAGCGTTCCATCTCCGCCAAAACCACCGATAAGGTGATGGCCGCCGTTGAACGACTTGGATATACTCCGGATGCCAGCGCCCGTAAAATGCGTGGTATGCGTAATCATATTTTTGCGCTCAGCGCGCCGATTCGCGGTGATATCAATCAGGCCAAATACAACGCTTACTTTCTGCAGACCGCATGGCAGGCAAAGAACCGTGGCTACGATGTGCTGTTGCTTACCGGCGAGGACGCGGTGGCCGACATTCGGCGCGTGACGCAAAGCAACTTGGTTGATGGCGTGGTGCTGCTCGACATTGAGGAACATGACGAGCGTACCGCCCAGGCTGGCTCATATTCCAAACCCTGTGTGGCCATCGGTTACCCTGCAGAGCATGAAGGCTGTGCCTGTGTCGATATCGATTTTGCCACGGCTGGTCGTATGGCTGTGGATTGCCTGTATTCCAAGGGGCATCGGAGCGCTATGTTTTTGCGTGACAATGAGACCGATTACGATCGCGGTTCGGGCTATGTGCTGCTGTTCCGCAAGGCTTTGCTGGAACGTGCCGAAGAGTTGGGCATGACGATTCATGAATCCTCCAAGCATCGTGACGATCGCTTTGATGCCGCGGAATTCGTGCGTGAGCTTCGTTCTTTGGATGAGCGCCCCACGGCGATTGTCAACCAGGCGAACGCCAATGTGCTGAAGTTGGTATTGCAGCAATTACAGGCTTCGGGATTGCGGGTGCCAGATGATATTTCGGTATTGTCGTGCGGCACGTATTTCGAGGGAGAGCTGATGCCGCAGCCGATTACCGAGATGCCGGTCATGCCGCAGGAATTATGTTCTAAGGCTGTGGATCTGCTGGTCGACGCCATCGATGAGCATCGCGACATCAAGGGATTGGTGGAGCTGTCCGCTCCGGTCATGCATAGTCGAGGTTCCGTTACCAAAGTTGGTGACGTGTGAAAAGAAGGTTGTAGGAGTATGTCCGTGAAAGGCGGACGGATTTCCGTATCCATAATCGAAACGATTCGAAAGTAAGTGAAGGCGTTGTAGCCGAAGCGAAGATGGTGATTGCCGAATTGAAAAGCGCCAATCCGCGGCCATCGTCGAAACGTTTCGAAAAAAGGAGGCGACACATATCAATCTTCATAACTGAAAAACAACTTGAGACATAACTCAACAACACAACCACCAATAACAAAGGAGAACCATGAAGATCACACGAGGCATCGCACTTGCGGCCGCGGCGGCAATGTCGCTGACCACGCTCGCTGCATGCGGCAGCGACACCGCGCAAGACGAGGAAACGCCAGACAGCCTGTCGTTCTGGTATTACGAGGAAGACGACGCTGGCCAGACCCAGGCATGGCGTCGCGCCGCGGAAGCCTTCGAAAAGGAAACGGGTGTCAAAATCAATTTCGAACGCAAGTCGTTCACGCAGATCGCGCAGAACGGCAGCCAATTCCTCAATTCCGATGAGGCGCCGGATCTTATGGAATCCAATCGCGGCAACGGTTCGGCCGGCGTGCTCTCCACCATGGGGCTGCTCACCGATTTGGGTGATTACGTCGATCAATACGGTTGGGACAAGAAGGTGACCGGCGCCAATGCGGCCGTGGCCAAGTATGATGAAAACGGCATCATGGATGGTGACACCTGGTACGGCATGACCAGTTACGCGGAATTCCAGCGCGTCTACTACAACAAGGATCTGTTCGCCAAGTACGGGCTGGAGATTCCGACCACCTATGACGAGTTCGTGGACGTCTGCCAGAAATTCGTGGATGCCGGAGTGACGCCGATCGCCGCCGACGCGCAGGAATACGGCGTGATGTGGCTGTGGTGGCAGCTGGTTTCCAAGGAGGCCGACGCCAAATTCATCGACAACTGGCAGCTCTACAAGGGCGATGTCGACTGGAACTCCAAGATTCTCACCAATTCCGTGAGCACCATCAACGACTGGCTCGACAAGGGCTTCATCTCCCACAACGCCACCGGTATGAAGGCCGAAGACACCACGCAGGCATTCATCAAGGGGGAGTATCCGATCTATCAGACCGGCACCTGGAATCAGGGACGTTTCGTCAAGCAGATCACCACTTTCGATTGGGACGCCGCGGTGATGCCGGAATCGAATTTCGCGATTGGCTGCGCAGGCAATCTGCTGGTGATTCCGGAACGCTCTCACCACAAGGATCTCGCTGCGAAGTTCATTGACTACGTGCTTTCCGACGATGTGCAGAACTACCTCGCAACGCCGGCGGAATTCCGGTGGCGGGCGACGCCAGCAAGATCAACGACGAGAAGAGCAAGGCCATGATCGAGGAATACGCCTCCTACGCCAATGATGCAAGCTCAGCTACTACCCGGATTACGCCGCTTCCAACCTTACCGATGCTGTTCCGGCGGAATTCCAGGAACTGGTGAACGGCACCAAGAAGCCGGCCGACGTGCTCAAGGGTATCCACGAGAAGTACGACGTCGGTGTGGAAGACATGGGCGTCAAGACCAACTGATCGTATATCTGATCTCATATCCGACATCGCACGGGATTATTCCGGTTTTGCTCAGTATCAATCATGAATAATCCGTGCGGTATCGCAAATTACAACTTGCGAACCAATATCGCAATCGTAAATATTCACAGGCAACGCAGCGCAACCAAAGGAAAAGCCAAAATGTCAAAGAAGACCAAAAACGGGGGAGTCTCAATGTCAAGGTTCCCGGAAACCGTTCCGCAAAATTCGTACCATATCTTGTTCCCGGACTGGTAGGTCTGCTCGTTATCGTCGTTATTCCATTCGTGTGGAACATTTACTTGAGTTTCACTCGATGGCGTGGAGTCGGCCCGGTTAAATTCGTTGGATTGCAGAATTGGAAACGTCTGTTCGCTGATTCCACGTTCTGGATTTCATTCGCTAATTCATTCTGGATTATTGTGGCTATCGTAGTTATTCCTACGATTCTTGGACTATTTATTTCGTCACTGCTGACTGACGTTATTCAGAAGAAATTCGGCGGCAAGACGGCTTCCTTCCTGCGAGCCATGTTCTACCTGCCGCAGTTGCTGCCGGTTGCTGTCGCGGCCATCATCATGGGCTGGATCTTCCGTCCGGAAGATGGCGCGGTGAACGCGCTGCTCGTCAAGCTCGGCCTGGGATCGTTGCAGCATAACTGGCTCGGCAGCCCTGATAGCGCGCTTCCGGTGCTGATGTTCATTCTGGTGTGGATCCAGTTGGGCTATCCGATCGTGATCTTCATGTCCGGTCTGCAGCGCGTGGATCCTGAACTTACGAGGCGGCCGGTCTTGACGGAGCCAACTGGTGGCAGAAATTCCGTGTGGTCACGCTGCCGTCCATCATTCCCGAGCTGCTGGTGGTCATCCTCACCGCCACCATCGGCGCGCTGAAAACCTTCGCACCGGTCTATCTGCTCACCAAAGGCGGGCCGGGAACGGCAACCACCGTGCCATCATACTATTCCTACAATCAATTCTTCCAAGTGCAACAAGTCGGCTACGGCGCGGCCATCTCCACAGCGCTCACCGTGGTCATCATCGTGTTCTCCATCGTGTTCACCATGGTGCAGAAGCACGTCGAAAAGGAACTGGTCTGAACGGTTCAAACCGCAACTGACCCGTAACATGTAAGACTCGCAAGACTTCGAAAGTCGAGGAAACAACCATGACGCAAACCATGACCGCATCGGCAGCGCGGAAAGCATCCAAGAAAACCCAACATGTGCGCTCGACCGGCGACTGGATCACCCTCATCGTGCTCATCGCAGCCGCACTGCTCGTGCTTTTCCCGTTGCTCGTGCTCACCGTCAACGCGTTCAAAACACCCGCCGATTACAATGCAACAGGCCCGCTTTCGCTGCCGAAGCATTTCACCATGGACGGCATCATCTCCTTCTGGACCACCACCAAGTTCCCGCTGAAATTCTGGAACAGCTTGGTTATTTCGCTGGTAGTGGCTGTGGCCGCCGTCGTGCTTTCCGTGCTGAACTCCTTCGCGCTCGGCATCGGCAGGGTCAAAGGCAACACTTGGATTGTGCTCGCCATCATGCTTGCCAATATGATGCCGCAGGAAGCGCTGCTCTACCCGCTGTACACCATGTTCAAGCAGGTCGGACTGTACAACACCAAACTGGCGATCATCATCATCTTCACCATCATTCAAAGTGCGTATGGCACGTATCTGCTGTCGTCCGTATACGGTACGTTCCCGCAGGCCATTCTCGAAGCGGCAGCCATTGACGGCGCCTCGCGCTGGCAGATTCTGCGTAAGGTGGTGCTGCCGATTTCCTGGCCGACCATCAGCGTGCTGTTCGTGTTCTTCTTCGTGTGGACGTGGAACGAATACATGATTCCGATGGCATTCCTGATGGGCGACGACGTGCAGACCATTCCGCTGGCGCTCGCCACATTGCAGGGCCAACGCACGATGGATGCGACCACACTTGCTTCGGCTTCGCTGCTGAGCATTGTGCCGACTATTATTTTCTTCATTATTTTCCAGCGCAAGTTGTCGCAGGGCATTACCGCTGGTGCCGTAAAGTAGCGGGAAAAGGGGTTTCTTATGACTCGAGATAACGATTGGAGCACCATGCAAAACAGCTCACGTCACGATATGCAGGTTGATTCGTTGGGTGCGTTCGCCGCGCGCAGTCCGCTGGACTTGCTTGCGGTTGCGGCACCAGGCGCACACGTTGCGTGAACGCCGAGAATCCCACGGGCGGCAAGGGCGCTGCGGCCACTGCAGCCAGTGCACTTGGCCCGTCGCGCAAGGCAGTCCGTGCATCCAGACCGTGAAAGCGGGGGAGAGCGTCACTTTGATGGATGTGGACGGTCCGGGCGTGATCCGCCATATTTGGATGACGGTCACCGACCGCACGTCGTCTACCGGTCCGAACGTGCTTCGCAACCTGATCCTGGAATTCTATTGGGATGGCGAGGAGACCCCGTCCGTGCAATGCCCGGTCGGCGACTTCTTCTGCTGCGGCCACGCGCAGGCCTGCCGAGTCAATTCGATGCCGGTGGTGGTCGTGCCCAATCGCGGTTTCAACTGCTACTTCTCCATGCCGTTCGAACATGCGCGCATTGTGCTCCGCAACGATCACAATGAAGACGTTCCCGCGTTCTTCTACCAGATCGACTACACCGAATATGACGCGCTTCCGGCCGGCACCATGCGTTTTCATGCGCAGTGGCGTCGCGAGCGCGTCACCGAACTGGCCCGCGACTATGTGGTGCTCGACGGCGTGCATGGTCGTGGCGCGTATATCGGCACGTATCTGGCGCTCACCGCGTTGGAAAGCCGCTGGTGGGGCGAGGGTGAAGTCAAGATGTACATCGATGGGGACGACCAGTATCCCACGTGGTGCAGCACCGGTGCCGAGGATTATTTCGGTGGCGCGTGGAGTTTCGCCGATTTCGACGAGCATGGGCGTATGCATGAGCAGACGTTCTGTGCGCCGTACGTCGGTTTCCCGTTCTATTCGCAGCGTCTCGCCTCGCATCGCGAGAGCGCGTATTGGGATGTGAATACGCCGGTGACCCGCGGATTGTATCGCTGGCACATTCCCGATCCGATTTATTTCGAACATGATTTGCGTGTGGAATGGCAGCAGATCGGTACTGAGGAGGGCGGCAATTTCGAGCGTCAGGACGACGTCGCTTCCGTCGCGTACTGGTATCAGCTCGAGCCGCATACACCGTTCGATCCGATTGGCGATCGTCGCTTCCGTCAGCCCCGCTGATTTTTGCCCCCGAGCTTACGATTTTCGGTCTATCCGGTCGGTTCGGGGGTGTTGTGCTGTCTGCGGCGACTTGCGTTCTGCGTCTGCACAACCCGGGTTTTTAACCCGATTTTATGGGTTGTGCAGATGCAGGGTGCGGGTTGCGCAGGCGGGAAACGTGACTAGATGGGGTTAGATGTCACGGCGTCTGCTGCGCTGATTATCGTGCGAACGTTCTGCGCATCCAAGAGACAGCCAGCTGCGGCCAGATCTGGATACTCGGTTCAATGCCGTTGACGCCTGCCATGCGGTTTCCGCAGTGCCCAACGACAGTCCATGCCCGCCTTGCGGGAATAGGTGCGCTTCGATGCTGACTCCGGCTTTCTTGCAAGCGTCGATCAGCATCAGTGTGTTTTCGTATGGCACGGTTTCGTCGGGAACGGTATGCCATGCGAACCGGCGGTGTTTTGGCGTCGATATGACGTTCGATCGACACGGATTCAAGCGCTTGTGAATCGTTGCGGCGTTCACCAAGCAGCGAATCGAAACTGCCGCGATGGGCGAGCGGGCCAGACGTGATCACCGGATAGGCGAGCATCAAACCATTCGGACGCACCGCATCTGGATCGTAACCATGAGCGACAAGAACATCGTCGCTGGTGGAGGTGGCGAGATTCGCAGCAAGATGACCGCCTGCGGAAAAGCCAATCACGGCAATCGCATCCGGATCGACATGCCACTCGGCGGCATGCTCACGAATCATCGTCATCGCATCGGCAGCTTCCAACAGCGCAACTGGAAAAACGGAAGGCTTCACCGAATATCGCAGCACAAAAGCGTTGAAACCGGCCGCAAGAAACTGCATCGCAATCGGCTCCGCCTCACGATCCGACGTCATTTCGTAACCGCCGCCCGGAATCACAAGTACAGACGGACGCACACGGTCGGGAACGACTTCTTCGCTGTTATCAAGGCAATATCCGACGAATTTCGCTGCGCTGCGTCGATGCCGGAGATTTCATATTCGAAATATTTCATATATCCATCATAGGTGGAACACGGCGCACGTTATGCAGGAACTATTTGGTCCCGCTATTTTTCGTACCTTGTGATCCGTGGACGCAAATTGTGCAGTCGGGAGAGTGTGTCCTACTCGAGCAGCCAGTCGAGGATGTTGCGGTGTCGAATGTCTTGGTAGTCGCCGAGCCCGATGGTATCCAAGGTGAGCTGTGTGACGTAGAGGAGACCTCCATATGTGAGATACCGGTCGAACAGCGCATTGTCATTTGCTGTCGGTTGCAATGCATTTCGGTATTCCGAGAAAGACAACGGCAGCATCTTGAGCTCGACATATCGTCCGGTGAAATGGATGATTTTGCGTTTTTTCAGAATCGTCCAGTGAAATGGATGATTTTTGCGGAGTGGGTGAGTGATATAGACGTGCGATTGGGCAAATCGGAAGTAATGTTGCGATCATTCGACGGAATTCACGAATGTGTATGGCCGCTCACATGTCTGATACATTTTTCTCAGCTAATTGGCAGGAACACGTATCATTCCTCCAAGACTCGGGCGCTTATATAGAACATGTCAGCAGTTACGGCGGCTGGCGAGGTTCCTGAAGAACCCCATAACTGAACCCTTCTTCTCTCTTCTCTCTCAGCCGGCGGCCCTTCTTTCCGCCGGCTTTCTTCTTTTCTGAACACGATTCATGCGATTCGTGCGATTTCGCGATTTATGTTTCGCGATTTTGCCGAAAAGAGTTGCAAGACAAACGGCCGACCATGCGTGAGTAATGCATGGTGCGTTTGTGATGCTGGTGATTATGCGTGGTCGCGTGCAGGCATTCGTGATTCAGCAGCGCTCGTACGAGAACCTGCGCAGGCGTTCGAAGCATTCCACGCTTTCGTCAAGCATGGCATGCCGATCACGAACACGTGGCCGAGCGTTTCGTGGCGGCGTGGCTTCGGGTCGAACAGTTCGAAATCGGCTCCCTTGCGGGCCAGTGCGGCAGCAAGCGCCAGATTGTCGGCTCGAGGAAATCGTCGCCGCAGGTCACGATGAACAGTGGCGGCAGGTTGACGTTGAACGCCAGGCCTTCGGCGGTGAGGAACTTCGGGTCGGCGGCTTCGATGCCGTCGAAGAATTCGACGCCCAGCATCTGTTCGAGTCCGGTGCGGCGATTCGGATCGTAGCCTACGGTCAGTTCGCTTCCCATGGTTTCCAACGATGCGGAACTGTAGGCACCGCACACCGGAGCGGCACCGGCGAAACCAATGCCCGAAGCTCATCCACGCCGAATGCGGCCGCGGCTTCGGCATTGTTTTCAATCGCCAACGTCAGCATGGTCAACGCGCCGCCTGCCGAATCGCCGGTGAGGAACACGGCGTTCGGATTAACCGGATAATCAGTCAAATGCGCCTTGATCCAACGCAATGCCGCCTGACGTCCGCCAGCTGACCCCTCAAATCGGTTTGCGGGGCCGGTCGGTAGTTCAGTGAGAATACGGCGAAGCCGTTTCGGCCAGATGCACGTTGAAGTTGCGGTTCAATTCCTTATATCCGTAAGTGAAACCGCCGCCGTGTATATCGATGTACACCGGCAGCGTATGCCCGCAGCGCAGCACCGCATCGTGCGGTAGATACAGGTCGAGCAAATGCCTCTGCACTGCCCGGCTTCCGTATCGTAGCACCGTCAGGCAGGTATGGAATATCTTCGATCACGTCGATTGTGTCAGGTGTGTGCCACAGTTCGGAACGCGGGGTGTCAACCGCGATCGCGCCGAAACGCATGTCGAGAATGCCGCGGACGCGCTCTTCGGAAAGGCCTTCGAGATCGCCGTCGGTTTCCGTCCAACGTTCCGCATGGTCGATCATCTCACGGGTGATGCCATATTTTGCCGCGCATTGTGCGCTGAGTTCCTCAATGGTCTGTGTGCTCGTCATCGACGCCGTCCTTTCATGATGTTCATGCGATTGCGGCCGTTCCGTCATCGGAATGCCGCACCTCGATATATCGTACCGGTTCGATATAGAAAGCGCTACTGCGATCACCCATATTCCTTTACGTCCAGAGCGAATTTATGTAACGGTACATGCGTTGATTTTATTGCGATTGCGACACGCCGAAATCACTCACGTTGCATCAAAAAACGGTTCGCATAGAATAAGTCGCGTTTGCGAATCCGAACAGGGGTTTCGACCGAGAGAGACGGCAACGGGACGCTCGACAAACGACGGACGTGAATCGTAACGGCAACGAATGGCCGTAAAAGCAACGCAAAAACGCAAAACCAACCCACGAAAACCCAAACAACCAGCAAACAATCCGAAGGAACGCTACGTATGTACGTCGATCCGAATCGTAATACAGAAGCAGGCAACCTTAAATGGATCCTGCCATACTGCAAACCCGACCTGCCACGAGTGGCCGGCGCGATAGTGCTGTTCTGCGTCAACAACACCATGGCGCTCATCATTCCGCTATTGTCAGGCCTCATCGTGGACCGTGTCATCGTGCAAGGTCAAGTCGACGAACTGACGCGACTGTGCATCATGATGATCGTGTTCACCATCGTGCGCGTCGCCTCGCGCTACGGCTACCAAATGTGGATGGAACGCTTCGGGCAGAACTCCGTATTCCGTCTCGTCAGCGACGAATACGAGAAACTGCACGAACTCGACTTCACCTATTTCAACCACACGCGTACCGGCGACATCATGAGCCGCATGACCTCCGACACCGATGCCATACGCCACGCGCTGAGCTGGGTGAGCTACCAGGTGCTTGACTGCGTGGTCATGTTCATTGGCGCGCTCGCCATGATGTTCACCATCGACTGGCGCTCGCGCTCGCGCTCGCATGCGTCACGCCGTTCATTTTCATCCTTACGCGCGGACTCTCCACGCACGCAAGACCACTGTTCTTCGCCATCCGCAACTCGCTTGCCGAAATGAACTCAATGGTCGAAGAAAACATCGAAGGCAACCGCGTGGTCAAAGCGTTCGTGCGCGAACCGTATGAAACCGAAAAATTCGACAAACACAACGACGATTACATGCAACGCAACATGGACCAGGCCTACAACAGCCGCAAATACATGCCATGGCTCGACGGTCTCGGCTTCTCACTGCAGCTGATCACGCTTGGATTCGGCGGATTCCTGGTCATCACCGGGCGCATGACCCTCGGCAATCTCGTGGCGTTCAACTCCTACCTGTGGATGATCGACGGGCCGGTACGCCAATCCGGATGGCTGATCAACGACTGGCAGCGATTCAACGCATCCTGCATCAAAATCCGCAAACTGCTCACCGCTCAGTCACGTATTACGGAAAAGCCGGAAAATACGGAAAAACCGGGAGACAGCGCCGACGCGAATCACGCCAGCACAGCGGCTGCAACCGCTGCAACAACCAACACAACCCGCATCGCAGGCAGCATCGACTTCCAGCATGTCAGCTTCGCCTTCCCCGACGAACCAGACACCCTCGTGCTCGAAGACGTCGACTTCCATGTTCCGGCAGGCGCCAAACTCGGCATTCTCGGCGAAACCGGCGCGGGCAAATCCACCCTCGTCAACCTCATCTCCCGCTTCTACGACCCCACCGAGGCCATGTGCTCATCGACGGCGTCGACGCGCGAGACTGGCCGCTCGCCACACTGCGCTCGCAAGTGTGCGTCGTGGCGCAAGACACGTTCCTGTTCTCCGACACCATCGGCGGCAACATCAGCTTCGGCGCGGGCGAACAACGCGAATACGACGAACGGTACATTCGCCGCATGGCCACCATCGCCGGCGCGGACGGCTTCATCCGCAGCATGCCGGAAGGCTACGATACCGTGGTCGGAGAGCGTGGCGTCGGCCTTTCCGGCGGCCAAAAACAGCGCCTGAGCCTCGCACGCGCGCTCGCCGACAATCCGTCGATCCTCATCATGGACGATACGACCAGCGCCGTCGACATGGAAACGGAAGCGGAAATCCAGCGCCATCTGCGCGAACTGGACGAACAGAAAACCATCGTCACCATCGCACACCGTATTTCATCGGTGAAAGATTCCGATCTGATCCTCGTGCTTGAGCATGGCCGCATTGTGGAGCGCGGCACGCATGACGAACTGGTGGCCGCGCACGGCCGATATTGGGAGATCTACTACAGGCAGCTCGGCTTGCAGGCGGGTCGTTCGCAAGGTTTCGAAGCGTAGGCGCGGGAAGGCAGGAAAGGGGGAAAACCCATGGCAAAACGTAACACATACCGCGAAGATGAAGAGCTGGAAGAACAGATCAACCTGCATGATATTCTGCGCATCGGCGTCTATGTAAAGCCGTATATGTCACGAATCATACGCATTCTTGCCGTCGTCGTCATGATGAGCTGCATTGCGGTAGTCGTGCCATATTTGACGAAAATCATGATTGACAGCGCGATTCCGTCGAAAAATCTCACCTTACTTGGTGAATTAACGGGGTTGATGGCCGTACTTATTGTGATGTATGAGTTTGGATTGCGTTATCGTACCGTCGAAATTACTCGCGTCGGTCAGCTCATGTTGAAAGACATGCGCCGCGATATTTTCACGCATATTCAGACGCTGCCGTTCAGCTATTTCGATTCGCGTCCGCACGGCAAAATCCTGATTCGCGTGGTCAATTATGTGAACACGCTTTCCGACACGTTGAGTTCCGGCCTGATCAATGTGATTTCCGACGTATTCACCTTCCTGATCACGCTGGTGGTCATGTTCGTGGTCGATTGGCGGCTTGCGCTGTTCAGCCTGGTGCTCTTCCCGTTCCTGATCGCGTGGGTGCTGGTATTGCAGCATTTCCAGCGCCGCGCGTATCAGGTGTTGTCGAACAAGCAGAGCAATCTCAACGCGTTCATTCACGAGTCGATCGCCGGCGTGAAAACCACGCAGACCTTCGCCCAGGAGGCGGCGCAGTTCAAAACCTTCCAAGGGCAGCAAGACGACGTGCGCACCTCGTGGATGAAGGCCGTGCATATCCAGTTCCTCATGTGGCCGGGCATTCAAACCATTTCCGTCATGACGATCGCGTTCATCTACTATGTGGGCGTCACGGGCTTCGGCGCGGTGAACGTTTCCACCGGCGTGCTGATCGCGTTCGTTGGCTATGCGAATAATTTCTGGAATCCGGTGATCAGCATCGGCAATTTCTACAATCAGCTGATCACTTGTTCCGCATATCTTGAGCGTATTTTCGAAACGCTTGACGTGCAGCCGGAGATTCGTAACGCGCCTGACGCGACTGAACTGCCGCAAATCGAAGGACGCGTCGATTTCAACGATGTAGTTTTCCGTTACGAGCCTGACGGTCGCAATATTCTCAATCTGGTTGATCTGCATGTTGAGCCAGGCAGCACCGTTGCGTTGGTTGGTCCGACCGGTGCCGGCAAAACCACGATTATCAATCTGCTGTCGCGTTTTTACGACGTTGCAGAAGGTTCGGTCACAATTGATGGTCATGATGTGCGTTCTGTCACATTGGAATCGTTGCGTCGGCAGATGGGCGTCATGCTGCAGGATACGTTCATTTTCTCCGGCAATGTGCGCGAGAACATCCGTTACGGCAAGTTGGATGCGACCGATGCTGAGATCGAAGCGGCCGCGAAGGCGGTGCATGCGCACGAGTTCATTATGGATTTGCCGAACGGATACGACACGGTGGTGGAGGAGCGCGGTTCCACGCTTTCCGCTGGTCAACGTCAGCTGATTGCATTCGCCCGCGTGCTGCTGGCCGATCCGCGCATTCTGATTCTCGACGAGGCCACGTCGAATATCGATACGCGTACCGAAGAGGCACTTCAGGCCGGATTGAACCACCTGCTGAAGGGACGCACGAGCTTCATCATCGCGCACCGACTGTCCACCATAGAGAACGCGGACATGATCTGCTACATCGATCATGGGCAGATCATGGAGCAAGGCAACCACGCCGAGCTGCTCGCCAAGCGTGGCGCCTACTATCGCCTCTACGACTCCCAATACGCCATGATCAAGGTCTAAATGGGCTGATTAGGGCTTGGACTGATTGGCTTGAAATCAGCCTTCCTGCTAGCCGCTTGTCGTTTTTCGGCCGGCGGCTAGCCGCAAATTATCAGGTACGAGGCGGAAGATAGGGAAGTCAGAAAGCAACGCATGTTGCTGCGCATGAAGATGACGCGTGAATGCGTCGATGAAACAACGCGGGAAGGTTTGGTATGGCAGTAGAGAAGCCAGTTCTCACCCAGGAGCAGCAAGATGCGGTCGCAGCGCTCGCATCCACCAACGTGTATGCGAAGCAATCGAAATTCAAAACCTTCCGCGAGCTGCCGCCGAAAGACAAGTGGCCGTACTTCAAGCAGAACTTTCTGACCGATGTGCTGATCATTATCGCAGTGGTCGGCTTGGTACTTGCTTTCGTCATCTCGTATGTGACCAAAGGTCCCGAGGCCGAGCTGAGTCTTGAAGGTGTCGATATGGCGGAATATTCCGAACAGATTGATGCGTTGGGCGCTGATTTTGTGAAGACGCAAGGTATTGAAGACGAGCGTCTCGTGCGGACGGATGCCTCCATTGCGATTAGCGAGAATGCCGCGCAAGATGGTTCCGCATCGTTGACGGCTCGCGTTTCGGCAGGTCAGATCAACATGATTGTTGCCGAAACCGATATTTTCGCCGAAGTCAATGATCGCGGCGACATCACCAAACCCGCGGAAGTGATGAGTGCCGCCGATCTTGAGCAGGTCAAGGATGCGCTGGTCGACGCCAAAGGCAATCCGGTTTCCGATGTGAACGACGCTGTCGGATTCGACTTGTCCCATTCGAAAACATGGACTTCCATGAAGGGACTGCCGAAAGAAGGGTTATTCTCGGATTCAGCAATATCACGGAATCCAAGGATATGCCGATTCAATTCGTGGAATATCTGCAATTCGAGTAGGTATTTGCTGGTCTTCGAACGGTCATTTCAGTTGCTGAATATTTGCTGAATGTGCGTAGACACGCACATCGCGGTTGCCCCGTTTTCCGCTTAAGCTAGTGAGGTACGTCAAACGATGCACGTCAACGGATAGGCGGCATTCGGAATTCGAAGGAGATGGCAATGGAGAACGGCAATATGACTCCCCTTGTTCCTCGGCAGGATGGGCGCTTGAATGGGGCAATGGTGTGGTCTCCATGCTGTTTGACATTGCGCCGATTCCCCCGTTCGCCTCTGCAACGTTGTAGGGCGCAACATGGTTCCGATCGATGGTCGCTTGTCTGACGATGGAAAGCCAGTGGTTGAAAAGGATTCGCGTCCGATTGTTGAGGTGTGTGCCGCCAATACCGGTTCGCAAGACAACCGACTGACGCTGATTGCCACAGTTGCCGGCAGCCAATTGCGATTCGTTTCCGCGCTTGCTTCCGAACCTGAACCAGGTTCCGCCGATCCGTTCCGTTTGGAGATCACGCAGTTCGCGCCGTATGCCGATCTTGAACCGAAAGGTCGTGAATTCGAGCCGACGGCAAGCGAACGTGACGCAGCCGATTCCGCCGCGAATTCCGCGTCCGAGGCGGTTTCCGCCGATTCCAATGCAGGCTTGGTGGCCACTTCCGTATTCGAGGCGTTCCCGAATCTTTCCGCAGTGCGCACCTACACGCGTCTGCAGTCCGCCAGGCAACTGCCGATTGAAGCGGTGTCATCGTTGAATCTGACCGTTCCGATGCGCGTCAACTGCGGCAAGGTACATCGTTCGAATATTTTCTGGGGCGATGCCGCTTGGGCTGTGGAAAACGATTGGCGTGTTCGTCCGCTGCGTGACACTCAGGTGCGTAACCGCAACCAGAAAATCAATCCTGGTCAGTCTAGTTCGCGTTTTGCCATGAGCTCGACTTCTACATGGAGCTCGGGAGAGCATGAGCGGCCGGCATTCTGCAGGTGGAAGGTTCGGTACGCCGCGCCCGCGATTTTTCCGTAATGTGGCAGATCGAGCATAACGGTCCGTGGGAGTGGGAAGTCGGCGAGGACGATCCCGGTCTGCACGTCACTGCGTTCGGTCCGGAATATAAGGATCATGGTTGGTTCACCAATCTTGGTGAAGGCAATGATTTCGAGTCCGTTCCTGTGTCGTTTGCCATTGCCGCAGGCGATTGGCAGCAGGCTGTTGCCGAAATGACGTTGCAGCGTCGTGCGCTGCGCATTGCCAAGCTCGTGAGTTGGGGCGCGTCGATCAGTTCGAGCATACGCAGGGTCTTGTGATCTACAACGATTACATGAATACGCTGTTCGGTGACCCTCGTATTGAGAAGGAACTGCCGCTGATTGAAGGTGCGGCAAGCGTTGGCGCGGATGTTTTCTGCATTGACGCCGGCTGGTACGACAGCACCGACGGCGGCTGGTGGGACATGGTCGGCGAATGGCAGGCCTCCACCAACCGTTTCGGCGACGCCGGTCTGCGCGTCTTGCCGACACGATTCGTGCTCATGGCATGGGCTTGGGACTGTGGCTCGAACCTGAAGTGATCGGCGTGAAATCGCCGCTTGCGAGCATGTTGCCGGATTCCGCGTTCTTCCAGCGTCATGGTGTTCGCGTGTGCGATTCGGGTCGTTATCTGCTTGATTTCCGTTCTCCCGAAGCGCGAGAGCATGTTACGCGTACTGTTGATCGTTTGATTGACGATTTCGGTGCGGTGTTCTTCAAGTTCGACTACAACACCATTCCCGGCGTCGGCACTGATTTGAATGCCGAGTCCGTTGGCGATGGCCTGCTCGAGCATTGCCGCGCATATGTGGATTGGCTTGACGATCTGCGTCGCCGTCATCCGGATGTGATGATCGAAAACTGCGGTTCCGGTGCCATGCGCGCCGATTACGCGCAGTTGTCCCGCTTGGATTTGCAGTCCACTTCCGACCAGTGCGATCCTCTGATTTATGCTGCGATTGCGGCTGGTGCAGGTATGACGATTCTGCCGGAACAGCAGGGTAATTGGGGTTACGCTCAGCAAGAGATGGATGATGAGACTGCTGTGTTCACGCTTGCCACGGGTGTGCTCGGCAGGCTGTATCTGTCTGGTTTCATCGATCGCATGACGGAGCCGCGTCTTTCGCTCGTTCGCGACGCTATCGCCTTACATCGTTGTGTACTTGCCGACCAGCAGCATATGGTGCCGTTCTGGCCGTCCGGACTTCCCGACTTCGACGGCGATTGGCTTGCCGTCGGCTTGCGTCATGTCGAAACGGATATGGGTGACGCGTATGTGTACGGCGAATCCGCTTGGAATGAGCAGGCTGCCGAGCAGAACGATCAGCAACCTCAGCCGGAAGATAAGCCCGACTACATCATCGTGTGGCGTCGCGGCGGCACACGTCCGTGAACATGCCGTTGGATGCGGATCAAACCATCGAACAGGTGTTCCCGAATCCTGCCGAACCGGACCATGCGCCCAATGCCAAACCGTGGACTATCGAACGCATGGATCCGGAAACGGTTCGTCTGAACGCCGCCACCTCCAAGCAACCCTCCGCCCGCATCTTTGCCATTCGCCGCCGCGACTGATCGGGGCTGAGCCAATCAATCGCTGAAATGCCGTATTTCCGGCTATCGTGCGTTCCGCTGCAATCGGGCGCGGAACGCACGATAGCTATATGATCGCGGTCGTGGATTCACGTTCGACCAACTGATATCCGATGGTTGCGCGGCTCGGCGGCAGCACCGTGCCTGCATCATTGGAATTTCCGGCATTGCTGGAATTATCATTCACTTCGCCGCGTTCGATCCGTTCGACAATCATATCGACCGCGAATTTGGCAAGCTGGTCGAGATCCACTTGGATGGTGCTCAGCGAAGGGGTGGCGTAGGTTCCGGAAGTCACGCCGTCGAATCCGATCACCTTCACGTCTTGCGGCACATGGATGCCATAGTCGGCGAGGCCGCGAATCACGCCGAATGCGGCGAAATCATTGGCGCAGCACACTCCGTCGAACGCGATTGCGGGAATCTTGTCGGTCGTTTCGATCGATCTGCCCGTAATCTTGCCGCTTGCATCGTTGAAATCGGCGGTTCCGGCCGTGCCTGTTTCGCGGTCTCCAGCACCCGCGCCGGCTCCGCAGCCCGTCCTTCGCGCCGCCATGATCCGTTCGGCGATCGCGTGCCCGGCGGTAATGCCTTCGTCGGAGCGACCGCCTTCGAACACCATGGTTTCGTCATATGGCAATCCTGCGTCCAGCAACGCCGCGCACGCTCCTCGAAGTCGCAATGCAAATGCGTTCTGCGCATGCGCCAACTCGGCGCGCGGCACGAACGTATGCCCGACAATCGCAATATTCCGGCATCCCTGGGCGATCAGATACTGCATCGCAGCGCGTTCGCCCTCCTCGTTGGGAAAATTCACGGCATCCACGGTTGGCGTTTCCTCGCATGCGTCGAGCAGTACGAGAGGGCGCCCGCCGTTGAGTTTGGCGAGCGGTAGATTCGTGCCCAATCCGGTGGCGTGCAGAATCTCACCGTCGAAGAGCTGCCCTGAGAACGGATTGCTGGTCAGCGCATGTTCGGCCGCGTCCGGCGAATACTGGGTTTGCTCGATGAACGGCGTGAGTCCGCGTGAGGTGATCTCGCGGCTCAATGTTTGCGTCAGCTTCGAATAGAACGGCGAATCGAATTCGTTGATGATGATGTGAATAATGTTGCTGCGACCTGATTTGAGCATGCTGGCTGTCAGATTGATGCGATAGTCGAGTTTTTTCGCTGCTGCCAGCACTTTGGCCCGCGTCGATTCCTTGACGCCGGCTTTGCCGTGCAGCGCATTCGATGCGGTCATGGGGGAGACGCCGGCTTCCGCCGCCACGTCGCGCAATGTCGGTTTGCCGTTTGCCATGCACCGCTCCTTACAGCCAAGTTTTTCTGTAACGATATTATATATGATGATTTTCTGGTAATCGTTGAAATTTCAAAGAATCACCGATATCCTATCATGATTGTGATTTCTGAAATATGCTATAAAATATGTAACGGTACATATCTGAAGTTTTCCAAGATGATGAAGTCGAACAAGTAAGTCAAGGATGACGTCAGATACTGTAAACGGCACGCTTTTCTAACGTTGTACAAGGAGAAGGCAATGGCGACTACCGAGGATCTGCCAAAAGCATGGCGACCGCCAATGGGCTGGAACAGCTGGGATTCCTACGGCACCACCGTCACCGATCGGGAGGTCCTGGCCAACGCGCGCTTCATGGCCGACCACCTCAAGGACGCCGGCTGAGACACCCTAGTCATCGATGCGGGTTGGTTCGACCCCAACGCCCATGCGCACGGCTACTCCGACGGCACCCCGCTGTGCATCGATGCGTACGGTCGCCAGATTCCCGATGAGCGGCGCTTCCCCGAGCGCGGCCGGCGGTCGACCGGTGGCGAAACGGTGCCAGACAGACGTCGAATCGCAACCAATCGCACGTACCGCAACACCATTCAACCCAACAAACAACCAACACCATTCAAGGACACACCATGACCGACAAACTCATCGCAACCCTCAACAAGGCGGGCGTGCGCAACATCAGCACCGACCTGTGGGGCATCTTCTACGAAGACATCAGCTACTCCGGCGACGGCGGACTCAACGCCGACCTCGTACAGAACGGCGCATTCGAATACAATCGCGCCGACTCCTCCGACTGGAGCAACTACAGCTTCTGGCGCAAAATCGTGCCCGCCGGTTCCTTCGCAGCCTTCGACGTGCTCACCGACAATCCGGTGGCCGAAGAAAACCCGCACTATGCGTCCGTCGAAGTCGAACAGGCGCCGGCTTCGCTTGAAAATATCGGCTGGGACGGCATGGTCTTCCGTGCCGGCGAAACCTACGATTTCTCCGCATGGATGCGTATTTCCAGCAATTGCGAAGCTTCCGCACTTCCCGTCACCGTCGCTCTGATTGACGACGATGGAAATGCGATTGCAGAACAAGATATCACCGTCGATTCCAACGATTGGCGTAAGCAAGAGGTTTCGCTGACGGTTTCCGGTGAAAGCAATGCCATCGTTGTACATGAAGGCGCTTTGCGACTCACCTTCACCATGGAAGGTACCGTCGATCTTGATTTCGTTACCCTCGAACCACGCACCACCTACAACGGCTCAAGCATTTCCGTCCCGATTTGGTCAAGGCGCTCGCCGATCTGCAGCCGCGCTTCATGCGCTTCCCGGGCGGCTGCATCACCCACGGTCTTGGCATGGATAACATGTACCACTGGGATCGCACCATCGGTGATGTTGAGCATCGGCCGCACAATTTCAACCTGTGGGGCTACCACCAGTCGTTCCGTATCGGCTACTACGAATACTTGTGCCTGTGCGAAACCATTGGCGCGAAGCCGCTGCCGGTGCTGCCCGCCGCCGTGAGCTGCCAGAACACCAGTCAGGGCCCGGTGCCGATCGCGCAGAAAGACATGCCGGCATACATCGATGAAGTGCTGCATTTGGTCGAATTCTGCAATGGCGATGCCGCGACCACCGAATGGGGTGCCAAGCGTGCCGCCATGGGTCATCCGGAACCGTTCAACCTTGAATATTTGGGCATCGGCAACGAAGATCTCATCGATGACGTGTTCAGGAACCGCTTCCAGCAGATCTTCGACGCGGTCAAGGCCACCTACCCGGATATTGTTGTGGTTGGCACGGTCGGTCCGGCTCCGAGCGGTCCCGACTACGAGGCTGGTTGGCAGTATGCGCGTGAAGCCGGAGTTCCCATCGTTGACGAGCATTCCTATCAGTCCTCCAGCTGGTGGTTCCACAATCTCGACCACTACGACACCACGGATCGTGAGGGCCCGAAGGTGTACTTGGGCGAGTATGGTTCGTGGAACACGCAGCTGATCAACGGTCTTTCCGAAGCGGCGTTCATGGGTCGCATGGAATTGAACGGCGATGCCGTGGTCATGTCTTCGTATGCGCCGCTGTTTGCCAAGAACGGACATCACAGCTGGAATCCTGATCTGATCTACTTCGACAACGAACGTACCTACCTGCCGTACAGCTACTGGGTGCAGCAGATGTATGCCACCACCACGTCCGATACCGCATGGCCGGTCGCGGTGGAAGGCAAGACCACGCTGCGTCGCGAACTGCCACCAACCGTTGGCCTGCGCTTGGAAGGTGCCGCTCACGCCGACATCACCAACTTCAGCGTTGACACCGCTGATGGCCGCCATATCGATCTTGAGGACTGCCATTACGCAGGCAATGGTCCGATGAACACGAGCCTCAACATTGACTCCGACGCCTACACCATCAACGCCACCATCACCTACTATCAGGGTCGTTGGGGCTTGCAGCTGGTGCACGGCGACATCAACGGCAAGAACCACAACATCACCTCCTTCGGTCGTGCTTTCGAAATCAAGGTGGTGCGCGACGGTACCGCCTACAATCTTGACGGCACCGAATGGTCCATGGACGAAGTGTTCCCCGGAACCGTGTGGCAGGTGCGCATCGAAGTGGCCGATCGCGGCGAAAGCATGAAGCTGTATATCGATGGAGAGCTTGTTGCGCAGGGTGTTGAGAAGCCGGAAGAGCCCCGCCGTACCGTCACCGTGCTCGCAATGATGCTGAAGCGTCACCTACGTGCGTATCGTCAACGCGCTCGACGCTGAAGCCGAGATTGATCTGAACCAAGTGCTTGAAGAGCTTGGTGTTTCCGCGGAATCCCGCGCTTCGGCAACCGCCACCGTGCTCGCCGGAACCGACCCGTACGCCGGTGAAATCGGCAAGGCTTCGCCAACCGTTCCGGTTGAAACCGCAATCGACCTAACCAGCGGCGCCTACACCGCCCCCTCCTGGTCCTTCACCACCCTCACCCTCCATGACTAATCGCGGAAAGCTTTCAGCGCTACGTCGCAAAACATATGGAGGTGCGTTGGTTAATCCCACTGCCATCGATGAATAACGCGGCTTCCGAAGCAAGACTGCCATCGAGCGTAGGCTGGAGGCATGAGCAAACACCATCGTGACCGCAGCTGGGCGCCAGCACCGCAACCACTTCCCGAGAACGCGCACGTCATCGACAACCACACGCATGTGGCGTCCGTCGTGCCGTTCTCGCGGGCCATGAGCCACGAAGCGCAAGAAAAAGGACAGCCGGAAGTCCCCGTATACAGCGTCGACGAACTGCTGAACCAAGCGCAACAAGTCGGAGTCGAAGGCGTCATCGACTGCGGATGCGAACTGCCGAACCTCATGACGGCCATCGACATGGCACGCGAACACCCCCAAACCGTGCATGCGGCCATCGCCATACACCCCAACGAATCCGTGCTCCACGTCACCGCGGGGTGCCGGGCCCAGACGGGTTGCCGCTCAAATACCAGCCATGGCACGACACCAGCTTCGAAGACGCCATGGCCGAAGTGCACCGCCTCGCCACCGCCTACCCCAACCAGGTTGTGGCCATCGGCGAGACGGGCATGGACCTCTTCCGCACCGGAGAAGCCGCCAAAGAACTGCAGCGAGAAGCCTTCCGCGCGCACATCGCGCTCGCGAAAGAACTGAACCTGCCCATGCAGATCCATGATCGCGATTCACATAAGGAAGTCATCGAAACGCTGCTGGCGGACGGCGCTCCCGAACGGACCGTGTTCCACAGCTATTCCGGTGATGTCGAAATGGGTGAGATCGCACGTGAAAACGGTTGGTATCTCAGCCTTTCGGGCACATCCAGCTATAAGGGCAACGATGGTATTCGCGAGTCGGCGCGCATTGTCGGATTGAGCCATGTCATGGTCGAAACAGATGCCCCCTACCTAAGTCCGATGCCGTATCGGGCCGCACCAACGCGCCATACATGATCCCCTACACCCTGCAGTCGTTGGCGAATTATCTCGATAAACCGCTGACGGAAGTCGCGCAGGCAACGCGAAAGACCACGCGCGAAGTGTACGGAATCTGAACAAATTCCGAAAATCGACAGGACGGAAACGATTTATCCGAAAATAAGAGAGAGTAAGAGAAAGACAAGAGGTAAAATAAGAAAAAAACCCACAGGAAGTTTACTTCGTGCGAGATCAAGAATCGCAAGAAACAATGTGAAGATTTGACAAGACTTCGTAAGGCTCCTAACGTGCCTTTTTGCGTTTATTTTGGGGAGTGGGTTGGAAGGCCCGCCACTTGGAGGTAGCGTTATGGCTAACGAGCCAAACGAGGATGAGCCGCTGTTTCACGCAGCCACATACACGCAGGCGCCGAAGGTTTCGCACAAGGTGCTGACCAAGGAAGAGCGACAGGTGCTGATCAAGCAGCACGAGGAGAAACAGCAGGAGGCCGCCAAACTTGACCAGGTGGCCAGCAAGGTCCCGTCGGTCGTTGGTGGAGCCGTCTGCAATCCGGTCCAAACAGAATCACGCCCGCCATGGCGATCGTGGCGTTGGGCGTGGTATATGGCGATATCGGCACCTCGCCGCTGTACACCATGCAGACGTTCCTCAACGGGCAGGGCGGACTTGCGCATGCCGACCGCGAAGCCGTGCTCGGCGTGCTTTCGTTGGTGTTCTGGTCAATCACGCTTATCACCACCGTCAAATACGTGCTGATTGCCATGCGTATCGACAACAAGGGCGAAGGCGGCATTTTCGCGCTGTACTCGTTGGTTCGAAAGTACGGTGCATGGCTTGCGATTCCTGCCATGCTCGGCGGCGCCGCGTTCCTCGCCGATTCCGTACTCACCCCGGCTGTGTCCATCAGCTCGGCAGTGGAAGGCTTGGAGACGCTGCCAGCTTTTGAAAAACTTTTTACTGAAAACAAGCAGCTGACCCTGATGATCACCGCGGCCATCATTCTGATGCTGTTCTCTGTGCAGTCGCGTGGCACCGAGCGTATCGGCAAGGCGTCGGTTCGGTCGTGCTTGTCTGGTTCTCGTTCCTGGCGGTTGTCGGCTTGGCGAACCTCAGCCAGTATTGGAGCGTGTTCGCGGCGCTCAACCCCGTGTACGGTGTCAGATTCCTGTTCAGCAGCCATAATGCCGCCGGGCTTGCCATCATGGGTACGGTGTTCCTGTCAACCACCGGTGCCGAAGCGCTTTATTCCGACATGGGGCATGTTGGCCGTGGCAACATCTATTTCACGTGGCCGTTCATCAAAATCGCGCTTGTGCTCTGTTATTTCGGCCAAGGCGCATGGATGCTCAATCATTGGGATGATTCGGCTTACATCCGCACGCACGGTTTGAACCCGTTCTTCGAAATGATGACGCCCAGCGTGCGTTACGTGGCCGTCGTGCTTTCCGTGGTCGCGGGCGTATCGCATCGCAGGCGTTGATCACCGGCGCGTTCACGATGTGTCTGAAGCCACCCATCTGAACTGGATGCCGCATCTTCAGGTCCGTTACCCGGCCCGTACCCGCGGCCAGCTGTACATTCCTGTGGTCAATGCGGTGCTTTGCGTTTCCACGCTGTTGGTTTTGGCGCTATTCCGTGATTCCGAGCATATTTCCGCGGCGTATGGTCTGGCGTTGACCATCACCATGATCACTACCACCATTCTGCTTGCCGTCTACATCTGGCATTCGGGGCGTCGTATCGGAGCGGTCGTATTCACCGTGCTGTTCCTTGCGATCCAATTCATGTTCTTCTTCGCTTCCATGGCGAAGTTCCTGCATGGCGGTTGGTTCACGATGCTGCTTACCTTCGCGATTCTGCTGGTTATGTACACGTGGAACGAAGGCACGAAGCTGGAACGTGCGCAGCGTCGCCATATGCAGCCCGCCGAATGCTACCGGTGCTGAAGCGGTTGCATGATGACGATACGATTCCGTATTTTGCCGACAATATCGTCTATCTCACGTCGGATCCGAGACGAAGCGTATCGATACCGATATCTTCTTCTCGATTTTCGCCGACCATCCAAAACGTGCCCGCGCTTGGTGGGCTGTTTCCGTCGAGACTGCCGATGAGCCGTTCACCCGCGAGTATTCGGTTGAGAATTTCGGTACGGATTATATGTTCCGTGTTCGCATTCGGCTTGGTTTCAAGGTTTCTCAGTCGATTCCAGCTTACATTCATCAGATCATGAACGATTTGTCGAAGTCGGGGGATCTGCCGAGGCAGGAAAGCCGCTATCCGAAGCTTGATGCTGATCCGAATATCGGTCCGATTCGATATGTGCTGATACACAAGGCGCTTATGCCTGAGTCGAAGGTGTCGCAGCGTGGCGCGATTTCTTTGGAAGTCAAGTATGCGATTCGTCATTTTGCGGGATCTCCGGTCAAATGGTTCGGCCTTGCGCCTTACAATCCGCTGATTGAGATACAGCCGCTGTTCCTCGCGACTCAGCGTCCTCCGCGGCTAAAGCGTGTGTGAAACAAGCCGTGAAACGGGCTGCGTGATGATGGCGATCGTATCTGCCATCGTCGCGCAGCCCGTTTTCGTAGGGCATTTTGTAGGTTTTTGCATGGTCTTATCTCGAAGAATCGTTGGAATCACGCTGTTTTTCGCACGCTATAAGCAATGTCGATAGCCATATGCGCGCGTTGCATTACAAGCCCTGTAGAGTAATCAACCATGTGCAGATTACTTGGATTCGCGGCAGCCGGAAGCAACACCAGTCTCAATGGCGTGCTCGGCATGCAGGCCGTACGCGATTTCCGGAATCTGAGCGAAATCCACAACGATGGCTGGGGCTCCGCGCTGGTCACCGTGCCGAGCGAGTCGCCGTACCTGCGTGACGGTGGCGCTCCCACCCCGGAAACCGGCACCGCCGTCTACAAGAACACGATCGCAGCCCGACATGATCCGATTTTCGACGAGCTTGCGAACACTCCGGCTCGTGGAGGCCTGTGGCACCTGCGTTTGGCCAGCTCGAACCTGCCGTTGATTCTCGAAAACCAGCAGCCGTTCTACGCCAACGGATTGAGCTTCATCCACAATGGCGATATTTCCGACGATCAGGGTCGCAACATCATCACCAACCGCGCGTTCCCGGTCGATCCCAACATCGTGCAGTCCACTGGCGGCCGTTCCGATTCCGCCATTTTCTTCGCAGTGATCCTGCAGTACATCGGTTTTGGTTTCGCACTCGACGAGGCGGTCGCGCAGGCGGTGCGCGAACTGCGCAAAAGCTATCCGAAGTCCAGCTACAACTGCATGATCCAGAGCCAAGACCAATTCATCGCTCTGTGCGCGGCCGGTCGTGAGGTCACGTCCAAGCGCATTGTGGAAATCTATGACCAGTACGGCCGTGGCGACCAGGCGCATGACTATCGTGTGATGCGCTATCGTACGCTCGGTGAATCCGAAGCGGATCAGGCTGCAGGCCAGCCGAAGGGCGTGGTTGTGGCCAGCTCCGGTTTCGATCAGTGTGCCGAAGATGGCTGGACTCGTTTGGAAAACAATCAGATGATCGTTGCTTCCAACCGTACCGGCGCATTTCGTGTGCGTTCCATCTGAAATCCGTAATCTGAAATCCGTATTTCGGAATTTTTCGGCTGAAACTTTCATCGGGGATTTCCAGTTTTTTTTTCGACCGGATTCAGCATGCGGCAATCGTCATACAGCGCCTAAGATAGGCGGTATGACAACCGGATATATTCCTACACTCGCCCAAGTTGACGAACTGCATCGAAAAATCGCGCAATCGCAAGCCGCATACGATTTGATTCACGGACATTGCGTAGTCGTCGCCGACATCGCACGTCGCATGGCACGCAGCAGAATGCACTGTTCACCCGCCGCTGCACACTACCGGACGATGCCCCTGAAAAAGCGGGCGATTTCGGCCTTAGGCTTACGCAAGACGGCAATGGAAGCGAATCGTTCGGTATGCTTCGCATCCCCTCCATTCCATCATCGGACGGGCTTACGGGTGGGACCGTTCCGCCGAGGCTGATCGACGAGCATCTGGTGGTGATCGGTGGTCTGCTGCATGATATCGGCACGTATTTTCTGCTCAAGCAAGACGGTTCCGACGGTGGACGCTGAAATTCGACGGTCCGAATTACGTGCGGCATGGGCTTAAAGGCTACGAATATTTG